>Ga0075480_10002318_pt1 | contig 12215 bp, 10 predicted proteins | sample DEB08_DNA_7_FD_81590 | JGI IMG/M metagenome (GOLD analysis project Ga0075480, IMG submission 81590) | Aqueous microbial communities from the Delaware River and Bay under freshwater to marine salinity gradient to study organic matter... | ecosystem: Environmental > Aquatic > Marine > Coastal ... | reverse complement strand
TGCTGCGGATTGCCTCCTTCCTTGACCTTCACGAAGAACGAGCCGGCAATGGAAACGATGATACCGACAGCAGCCAGGACCAGGGGCAGGATGACAGCGCTGAGCTCGCCGAAGTTGGAATTTGCCATGGCGGGAACGGTGAGGAAAGCCGTGCCAAGGACCATTGTACCAATGATCGAACCGACATAGGATTCGAAGAGGTCGGCGCCCATGCCGGCAACATCACCTACGTTGTCACCAACGTTGTCAGCAATTGTAGCCGGGTTGCGCGGGTCGTCCTCCGGGATACCTTCGTAGACTTTTCCAGCCAGGTCAGCTCCGACGTCAGCAGCCTTGGTGTAGATACCGCCACCAACACGTGCAAAAAGGGCGATAGATGAGGCACCCAGGGAGAAGCCGGAGATGACGCCAACCACCTTCACGATATCCCAGGAGGTGGCTGAATCATAGGCAATGAACAGCCCACCGAGTCCCAGCACTCCGAGCCCGACCACCGAGAGGCCCATGACCAGACCGCCGGAGAAAGCCACGTTCAAGGCCTGACCGAGACCCGTGCGGGCGGCGTTCGTCGTGCGGACGTTGGCTTTTGTGGCTACGGTCATGCCAATGAATCCGGCCAGGGCGCTACAGAACGCGCCCACGATGAAGGAGACGGCAATCAACCACGATGAGCCTTCCTGACTGGCGTTGGCAAAGGCCAGCAAAACGGCCACAATAACCACGAAGATGACCAGTACACGGTACTCCTGGCGCAGGAAAGCGCGGGCGCCCTCAGCGATGGCCTTGGCCAGATCGGCCATTACGTCGGTGCCGACGTCCTGTTTATTGATCCACTGCGTACGCGTCCAGGCGTAAAGAAGGGCTATGAGACCACTGACCGGGACCAGATAAGTGAGCGTTGAGATGTCCATTGGGAAGGGTTTTCCGGGTGAGTGATGGCAAACCCGAACACGGGGGTGCCATAAGAAAACAAGAATCCAAAAAATTACCCTTCAGAGGGCAGTTTTGGTATTCATTAATCAAGAATTCGCCCGTGGATTATCCACACGGGGCCATCTGACTCCCGAGGCTCGAAAGACGGTCAGAGCGGCCGGCGCGGTCTTCGCGGCCCATACGGTCTTAGCGGCCCATACGGTCTTAGCGGCCCATGCGGCCCATGCGGCCCATGCGGCCGGAAAACGAACGCCCCTTACCCGTTGAACCGGTTCATGGCCGTCACGATACCGTCGGTCACAAACGTCAGTGCAGCATCCCGGGCCCGCTCGATGGCGGGCTCGATGAGCGTACGCTGTTCCGCCGTGAAGGGCTCCAACACGTATTCGGCCTGTCGTCCCTGTCCAAAATCATTCCCCACGCCAATGCGCATCCGGGGAAAGGCATTGGTATCCAGCCAATCAATGATATCATCGAGCCCGTTGTGGCCGCCGGTACCCCCCCTCTGGCGAATACGGATGACGCCGGTATCCAGATGGATATCGTCCACAATGACCAGGATATCCTGCGGCGTGACGCGATGCTTGCGGATAAGCTCTTCCACGGCCAGACCGCTGCGATTCATGTACGTCTCGGGGGCCGCCAGTAGCAGTTTCCTGCCCCGCCATCGACCTTCCGCAATCTTGGATTGCCCCTTCGTCTTCCACGTAGCCCCGATATGTCCGGCAATGGTCTCGACAACCTCGAAACCAATATTGTGCCGGGTGCCTTCATACGTGGCACCTGGATTACCGAGGCCAATGATGATGCGGATGGAGCCTGCCATACCTTCGTTTTTGCGCCGGAAAAATCCCATGCCTGCTGCGTGGTGGATAAAAAAAGACCGGGGCCTCCATCGGAAGCCCCGGTCCTGTCATAACGGCCTGTGGCCGGGTACATGCCGTGGCTTACTCGGCAGCTTCGTCAGCTGATTCGTCGGCTGCTTCAGCACCCGACGCTGCCTCGCCTCCCTCTTCTTCGTCCTCCTCGTCGTCGAGCACGATAAGCTGGCGGGGACGACGGATGGAAACGAGCGGAGAGTCCGGGTTGGCAAGGATCTGCAGACCTTCGTTTTCCATGTCACGCACCAGGATGCGCTGACCGATCCGCAGATTGGTTACGTCCACCGTAAAGGACTCCAGGATATTCTCCGGGAGGCACTTGATGGCAATCTTGTGGATGAACTCCTGCTGAATGCCACCGTTGCGGACGCCGCGGGCCGTGCCTTCAAAGTGCACAGGCACCTTGATCTTGACCTTTTCGCCTGGATGCAGAACGACAAAATCCGCATGGATGATGCGGTCGCTTACCGGATCCATCTGGTAGTCCTTGAGAACGCAGTCGTAGGTTGCACCGTCGATGACGACGTTGACACGATGGAACTTGTCCGTGTAGATCAGATCCCTCATGGCCAGCTCCGGGACCTGGAAGGCGCGGGGCTCTTCGCCGTGTCCGTACAGCACGCATGGGACTTCTTCAGCCTTGCGGGCAGCGCGTGCTTGCGACTTGCCGGCTTCGCGCGCCTTGGCTTCGAGCGTGATGACTTCCATGACTTGTATACCGTTGTGTGTTTCGTTGAATATCAGGAATCGAACAGGGTCGAGATCGATTCATCCGTATAGATGCGGCGAATGGCGTCCGCAAAAATTTCTGCCACGCTGACGACCTGGATCTTGTCCAGGCTGCGTCTGAGCGGAATGGTGTCGGTGACCACCAGATGGGAGATGGCCGATGCCTCGATGCGATCGTAGGCAGGACCGGATAGCAGGGCATGCGTACCCGCCGCAAGGATTTTGAGGGCACCCGCGTCACGAAGCGCATTGGCCGCGTTCGACAGCGTTCCGGCCGTATCGATCATGTCGTCGATGAGCAGGACATTCTTGCCCTCGACCTCACCGATGATGTGCATGACCTCCGCCACGTTTTGCGTGGGTCGACGTTTGTCGATGATGGCCAGTCCAGCGTCCAGTTTTTTGGCATACGAGCGGGCCATCTTGACACTTCCGACATCGGGGGCCACAACGACCAGGTTGTCCAGCTCCATCTTGCGATAGAAGTCCGCAAACACGGCGCTACCATAGAGGTGGTCCACCGGGACATCGAAGAAGCCCTGAATCTGCGAGGCGTGCAGATCCATCGTCAGCACACGATCCACCCCTGCCGTGGTCAGCAGGTTGGCCATGAGTTTGGCGGCAATCGAGACGCGCGGCTGGTCCTTGCGCTCCTGACGGGCATACCCGAAGTATGGGATGACGGCTGTGATCCGGCCCGAGGACGCGCGCACGGCTGCATCCACCATCAGGAGCAGCTCCATCCAGTTGTCGGCCGTGGGGTGGGTACTCTGGATCAGGAACACGTCACATCCGCGGATGGACTCCTCGAAGTGGACGTAGATCTCTCCGTCGGAGAAATTCTTGATCTCCACCTCACCCAGCTCCTGCCCGAACGCCTGCGCAATGGATCGCGCCAGCGCCGGGTTGGATCGGCCTGCAAAGAGCTTTATGGGCTGTGTATGCGTGGACATGAGGTGATGATGGTGTCGTTCGGACCCGTGTTGCCCGGGGAGGACTCGAACCTCCACCGACGGCTCCAAAGGCCGCTGTCCTGCCATTAGACGACCGGGCAAAATGCATGCAGCCGGGAATTCCCGACGATGCACGTCCATACCCTTTCGCTCGGATCTTCGAGCCGGGGGTACAGACTTGAAAAAATAGGAATCAGGGCAGGCGAAGGCAACGCAAACAGCCCAGAGCACAAATCAATGCACAAAATTCACGGCGTGTCAGCAGAAAGGCGAACGTTCACTTCAGGTCGTAACCGAAGCGCTGCATGACTTCCCGGACGGCATTGATATCAATGGCTTCCACCCGTCCTCGATGGCCATCGACCGAAGTGGCCTTGAACAGCGCATTCAGGATAGCCTCTTCCGTGGCTTCGACGGCTGCCTGGAATAGGGGTGACATCCGATCGTTGTCCAGCCCGTTCAACGGCTGCCTGTCCTGACCGCGGCGTACCTCCTCTGCCGTGGAAAAGGCGATGATATAATCGCCACTACCGTTCGTCGCGGGCGATCCCGTGCGTCCGATGGCGAGCATGGCCCGCGCCGCGAGGCGCTCCAGGTTGCGGTCCGAGAGCGGTGCATCCGTGGCCAGTACGACAATGACCGAGCCATCGGCATCGCCGCGGTCAAGGACATCCTTCATGAAGTACTGTCCGAGCTCCTCACCTACGGGCACGCCATCGATACGCAGGATGCCACCATAATTGGTCTGTACCAGCGCGCCGAGCGTGTACCCTCCGAGCTGCCCGGGCAATTGGCGCGAGCTGGTTCCGATGCCTCCTTTCCAACCAAAGGACACGGTGCCGCGGCCGGCACCGATGCTGCCTTCCTCGACCGGACCCGTGCGCGCCGACGCAATGGCTTGCCGAATGGTAGCGGCCCGCAGGTGCCGGCCGCGGATGTCGTTCAGGAAACCGTCATTTGTCTCCCCCACCACGGCATTCACGCTGCGCACCCGCTCGTTTCCCTCATGATCCAAGGTCCATCCAATAACCGCCTCCATCCCCTGCGCCACCGAAAGCGTGTTGGTCAGGATAATGGGCGTCTCGATTTCCCCCAGTTCGATGACCTGTGTCGAGCCGGCAAACTTGCCGTAGCCGTTTCCCTGGAAAAAACCGGCCGGCACACGGTCCTGGTAAAGATTCCCGCCGTGCGGCAGGATGGCCGTGGCGCCCGTATTGACCGAATCCCCGCGCACCATGGTCACATGGCCCACCCGCACGCCGACCACATCGGTGATGGCGTTGAGCGGCCCGGGCGCAAGGATACCGGGTGCAATTCCCAGATCCCGGGCGCGGGGACGCTCTGCTGCATCTTCCATGACGCGTGCCGTCGCACTGTCCTGAGCCGCTGCCGGCGCAGCACAGGCCAGAAGAAAAACGAAAAGGACCATTGGGAGGCGGCAGGGAATCGGCGACATGTCAGGGGACCCGCACAACGGGGCGGTTGGATGTTCGGTTACAGCACCCGAATATAGCACGGTACATACTCCGGGCGCTTGTCCGAACCATTGCCCACCATCATCATGACCCATCGCTCGTGACCCACCCGCAACCCATCGGCATTCTGGGCGGCATGGGGCCGCAGGCCGGCATTGATCTGGTTTCCAAGATCACGGTCGAAACCGAAGCTACGCGGGATCAGGACCACCTTCCCGTAATCCTGGTCAGCAAACCCGAAATCCCCGACCGCACGGCGTGGCTGGCAGATCCTTCCGCCCCTGACCCTGCGCCGGTCATTGCTGAAGGGTTTGTGGCACTCGAGCGCGCGGGCGCCGGCGTGGTGGCCATGGCCTGCAATACGGCGCACACCCCAGCCATATTTGACCGCGTGCAGCTACAGCTCATGCATGCCGGTGCCCGCATCCGCATCCTTCATTTGATTGGGGAAACCGTGGCAGGGCTCCAAGCCGCCTATCCGGACATCAGGACCGTCGGTATCCTCGGAACGCATGGAACCCTGTCTTCCGGCCTCTATCACCAAGCGCTCGAGCGCCGCGGACTGAGCGTTCTCGCGCCCAAAGACACCAACCGCCTTTCGAAGGCCATTTATGACCCGGAGACGGGCATCAAGGCCCACTCGTCACCCGTCACGACGGCGGCCCGCTCGCAGGTGCAGGAAGCTGTTTCCGAGTTGGCAAAAAGGGGTGCAGAGGCCGTCATCCTGGGCTGCACGGAATTGCCCTTGGCCGTTCCCGAGACGTGCCTCGGCGGCGTGCCCCTCATCGACCCGGCGCGGATGCTGGCCAGGGCCCTCATCCGCGCCGTCGATCCTGCGCGCCTTCGGACCTTGCCCTGACCTGATGGACCCGGCGCTGCTCCCGATCGTACCAACTCCTTTATCACACCTGGGAAGAGTGCACTGTGTCACTGCGCGCCATGTTGAGCCCGGCTGTTGAGGATTACCTCAAGGCCATTTTCACCTTGCAGACGGAATCCGGCGAAGACGGACCTGTGGGCACCTCTCGCCTGGCCGAGCACATGAATGTGTCCTCTGCCTCGGTGACCAATATGCTCAAACGGCTTGATACGCTGAGCCTGGCCACCTACACAGCCTACAAGGGCGTTCGTCTGTCCGAAGCCGGCCGCACCATCGCGCTGGAAATCATCCGGCATCACCGCTTGCTGGAAACCTACCTGCGTGATGTCATGGGGTATGATTGGGAGGAGATGCACGCCGAAGCGGAACGTCTCGAGCATCATATATCCGAGGAATTCGAGGATCGCCTGGACCACATGCTCGGGTATCCGACCCACGACCCCCATGGCGATCCGATCCCGGACCGGGACGGCACTATGGTCGAAATTGCATCCGAGCCCCTCTCATCATGCCCTTTCGATACGCCCCTTGTCGTTCGCCGCGTAACCGACACCGACGTGGAGGTGCTGCGCGCCATTGAATTGCTGAATCTGCTCCCGGGTCAAGAAGTCACGATTCTTGGCAATAGCCACCACGCTCATCCATCGGAAGGCACGATGGAAACGGGCGCCGAATATCCGGGTGAATCGGGGGCTGTCATCACGGTGCGCCATGGCCCGCGTATCCTTTCCGTGCCTGAAGATCTTGCCCAGCACGTCTTTGCCTCACCCCGGGCAGATCACCCCGCCACCTGACCCCTTCCTCCCGCCGGAGTACCCTTTTTTGAGCAAAGGCTCCACTTTTCCATCGCAACGACCTACCCATGCCTGAGCCCACATCCTCCTCTGACCGTGCCCGCCAGATCCGTGACGAGATCCTGCACCTGTTCCGCAACCATGGCAAGCACACCTTCCGTCCGAAAGAGGTAGCCAAAAAACTCGGTTATCGCAGCAACGAAGACTACCGCCTGTGCCGGGCGTTGCTCGAGGAGCTCGAATCCGAGGGACTGATCCGCCGAATGAAAGGCAATACCTTCGGTCTGCGTCCGCGGGAGTCCCGCCTTGAAGGGCGAATATCCGTCCACCCAAGGGGATACGGCTTTGTGCGGGTCGAAGGCATGAGCGAGGATTTCTACGTGCGTGAGCGACGCATGTCTACAGCCCTTGACGGGGATCTCGTGCGGATCGGATTGGCAGCCCGAAAACCAGGCGATGAACGACGCGAGGCCGAGGTCCTTGAGGTGCTCGAGCGCCGACGCAGAACAGCCGTCGGTACGCTCGAGCACAGCGGATCCTTTGCCGTGGTCACGCCCGATGACCGGAGGCTGACACACGATATATATGTGGATCTGGCCACCATCGGAGAGGCCAGAACCGGCGACAAGGTGCAGGTATCGATCGATGCCTTCGAGCATCGTGGCGGGGCGCCGCGCGGCCGCCTGCTGAAGGTCATTGGCTCGGCAGACGATCCCCGCATACAGACCGTTGCCTTGGCCTTGAGTATCGGCGTGGACGTGGATTTCAGACCCGACGTACTGGAGGAGGCAAATCGTATTCCCGATGAGATAGCGGCCTCCGAGATCGCGCGCCGTGAAGACTTCCGCCACGAGAGGGTCTTCACCATCGACCCCGCAGATGCCAAGGATTTTGACGATGCGCTTCACCTGCAGCACCTGCCCAATGGTCATGTCGAAGTAGGCATACACATTGCGGACGTATCCCACTACGTGCCTTCGGAGAGCGAACTCGATCGCAGCGCACGGGAGCGGGCAACCAGCGTCTATCTCGTAGATCAGGTCATTCCGATGTTGCCTGAGCACCTCTCAAACAGTATCTGCTCGCTCAATCCGAAGGTGGACAGACTGACCTTTTCCTGTGTCGTCGAGCTGGATACGAAGGCGCAGGTAGTAGATTTTCGGGTCGTGGAAAGCGTTATCCACTCGAAGCATCGACTCTCGTACGAGCAGGCGCAGGAGATCATTGCAGGGCTGCATCCCGATCATGAACTGGCCGGGATCCTGGCCGCGCTCAACCAACGCGCAACGCTCATGCGGGAGGAGCGCTTCGAACACGGATCCATCGACTTCGATATCCAGGAGGTGCGTGTTGAACTGGACGAGGAACGCCGCCCCGTTCGGATCGTCCCCCGCGAACGCCAGGATGCCCATCGCCTTATCGAAGAATACATGCTCCTGGCCAACCGGCTGATCGCCAAGCGTTATGGTCATGATCGCCCGTTCGTCTTCAGGGTCCACGACCCGCCCGATGCCGACCGCATAACCAATTTGTTCCAATATGTCCGCGTTTTCGGGCACGAGCTGCCCCACCAGAACGGCCACGTTACGCCCAAAGCGCTCAATACGCTCCTGCGGTCGGTTTCGGGAAGACCCGAGGCGGCTGTCATCGAAACAGCGGCGCTGCGTAGCATGTCGCTTGCGCGCTACGACACCAACAATGTCGGACATTACGGCTTGGCTGCAGAGTACTATGCCCACTTCACGAGCCCGATCCGCCGCTATCCTGACCTGCTGGTCCATCGCCTGATCAAAGAGCAACTCGACGGCAAGAGACGACTCAACAAGGACGAGCTCAGCATGCTGGCCAAGCACTGCTCCGAGCGCGAGCAAATGGCGACAGAGGCAGAGCGGGCCTCCATCCAACTCAAGAAGGTAGAGTATGTCCTGGATCACCTCGGTGAAGAGCACGCCGGCGTGATTACCGGAGCGGCCCGCTTCGGCGTATTCATCGAGCTGACGGAGCTGCTGGTCGAAGGGATGGTCCATGTGCGTGACATGGATGACGATTACTACGATTACGACGAGGCTACCTTCAGCCTTGTCGGCCGCCGCAGTGGGCGCCGGTACCGGCCCGGCGATATGGTGCGGGTCATCATCGTATCGGCCAGCGTGGAGCGCCGGGAAATCGATCTGGAGTTTGCCTGAATGCTCCTGCAGGATTGCCCTACGGTGCCACGAGCCCTTCAGAACCATAGGTACGTGGTCGATACTTCACTAAACCACTCCCCCACAATGCATACCGCGGTCAGCCACGCTGATATCGGCGATTTCGACATATCGTCTGCTGGCACGTAACCAGATTCGCGTATCCCTTCGCGCCATGAAGGCGCGACAGGGACGGTTCGTCCGAGTTTTGGTCGGCTTCCTGCTGGTTTACGCAGCCCTCGTCCTGGTCACCCTTGGTCTCTTCTTTGATCGCTTCTCCATGACGCTCCTGCCGGATGTCCCGCCGGTCGAGATCGTCAACCAATCCCTTGTCGCCGCCTTCATTACCCTGTTTTTTCTGCGTTTCCTGCTCCAGAAAACGCCGAGAATGAAGGTGGTCCCCTACTTGCACCTGCCTATCCAACAGCACAGGCTGGTCACGTTTTTTCAGACCGCATCCCTGCTGTCCGTCCACAACATCTACCCGCTTTTTTTCTTCATCCCGTTCTGGATGCGGTTTGTCGTAGCAGGAGATTCGATCGAAGGAAATCTGATGTGGATCGGTGCCATCATCCTGCTCATCCTCTCTTCGCACTTCGCCAACCTGCTCATCAGGGGTATCCTGCGCAGACAGGTCGGCTTATTCTACCTGCTGATTACCATCCTGATCGGGACCGCCTACATCGATGAGGTCGCCGGCGTCGGACTGCAGCAGCGCATGTCCGGGTTCATGTTCTCGGATCTGCTTTCAGGCAGTGCAACAAGCTTGGTCCTCTTCCTGGCGTGGGCCTTCTTTGTCATGGTCGCCTCGACGTTCCATCTGGCCCGTTCCCTGAGTGACCCCGAGGGAGAGCACGGTGAAAAATTACCCGATGCCCACTCCTTCCAGGTTCCTGATGAATGGGGTATCCTGGGCCATCTTGTCCGCTCGGAACTGCTGCTCATGTGGCGTAACCGACGGCCCCGTCACTACCTATTGCTCTCGATTTTCTTCTCGACGTTTTACCTGGTACTGATGCTCAGTTCTGGAGACGTTTTCGGTGGGGTGGCCTTCCCGGCACTGCTCGGTTTGTTTGCCTCCGGGGGGTTCGCGTTGAATTACGGACAGCTCATGTTCTGCTGGGATGCAGCCAACTACCAGGCGCTCATTACGCGCAATATTGCCTTCCACACGATGGTGCGAGCCAAACTTATCGTGCTGCGCACCTCGTGCCTGTTACTGTTCCTGCTCTCCTTGCCTCTCTTTATCGCATTGAGGCCGGACCTGGTCGCTTTGCACACGGCCTTTCTGTTCTACAACGTCGGCATAACGAGCGCACTGATCATGGAGCTGGCCACGCGGAACAAGCAACGGCTGGACGTCACGCAGGGCGGCGGTTTTTTCAACTTTGAAGGGATCTCAGCGCGGCATATGCTGTGGATCATCCCGACGGCTCTTCCTCCTGTCCTGTTCTTGCAGGCCATGCACGAGTCGCCGGATCTGGGCTTGACCATTCTGGCCCTCATCGGGCTGGGAAGCCTCATTTTTACTGAGCCCTTGACACGATACTTTGCCCGTGGGCTTCGTATCCGCAAACATACCATGGTGGAGGGGTTCACAGTCCATGCACGTTGAATTCAATGGCGTTGCCAAAACCTTCGGTTCCAAAAGGGCGCTCGACATACCCTCCTGGATTCTTGAAAATGGGGACGTGGTGGGCCTCGTCGGAAGTAATGGTGCTGGGAAAACGACCTTCCTCCGGATTCTTCTCGACCTGGTTCATGCAGACCGCGGACAGGTACTTTTCAACGGGAAGGATGTGCGGCGGCAGAGCCGGTGGCGTGCTCAAACAGGCGCCTTCCTGGATCGATCATTCCTGATTGACTACCTGACCATACCCGAGTACCTCGATTTCGTAGGGGCCACCTTCGGACTGACCAGGAAACAGACATCCGAAGCCCTCGAGCCCTTCGCTTCCTTCCTTCCGTTGAGCAAAGTGGATCGTCGCCGTCTGATCAGGGATCTGTCCACGGGAAATGCCAAAAAGGTCGGTATTCTCGCAGCGCTCTTCATCACACCAAAATTGATCGTGCTGGACGAGCCCTTCGCCAACCTTGATCCCCCGTCGCAGATGCACCTGAAACAGATCCTGTCCGAACTGGCGGCAGATCCGGAACGGAGCATGATCATCTCCAGCCACGATCTTGGGCATGTCACGGAGGTGTGTGGTCGGATTACGCTTCTGCACGCAGGAGAAATCCAGAAAGACCTGCAAACCAACACGGACACGCTTGCGCAGTTACACGCCTGGTTCAAGGAAGAGGGCGTTGTTTCCGCCACCTGATGGGCAATGAACAGGCCGCTGGTGCAGCAATTCGCCGGTTCCTCAGCCGTGTGCGGCAGAGACTGGACAGGCGTGGCAGAAGGTCTCTGTGGTACCTCCCGGCCCATCCGCGCCTTCGTGGCTGGCACGGGGACACACGGCTACAGGCATCAATACAGAGGTCCCGGGACGTACGGCGCCATCGCCGGCGGGAAGAGTTCGGTAGTCGGACGCTGCGCCCGAAACCTGTTCCCCTACGAGATCTGCCAGGCATTCGACGAACAGCGGGTGACAATTCAGTCCAGAGACGACATGGTAGTGCGGAATACCCGCCTTTTCGGCCACCGCGCGCATGTGAACGTCCAGTAGATAGGCTGTGTCAAACTGCTCCGTAACGTGATCGACAGGCACAACGAGTACCGCCCTTGTTCCGTCTTTGGCCATCCCGCGGACTCGATCCTGCAGATCCTGGCTGACCGTATCCCCCCACCGACCGGAGCGGACAAAGGAAAGCGAAAACGCCCTGTCCCGACGGCGGGCATGCATGATGGCATCCACCGTATTGTGGACCAAGCAGCTGTATGGGTCCCTGTTGTGGGGATCGTGACCCGCTGGAATTCCATGTGCGGCAAACAGCAATTCCACGCCAGGCCGGATATGCTTCGGGAATCGCTGAAGGGCCTGCTCGATGCGCTCATTCAGCGCCTTGAGGTACTTCTCCCGGGTAGCAAAAGGACCAACAGAAACCGTAGGACGCGCTGCTATCGCACCCGTCTTGGTCAGAGCTTCCCACGTGGCCAAGGCGCGACCGGACGTCTCCGTGGCATACTGGGGAAACATGGGCAGCAAGACCACATGGGTTACCCCATCGGCTGCCATGGCTTGGGCAGCACGCGCCATATCAGGGGAGCCGAACGGGGAGGCTACGTAGACCGAGAAGCGCACGCCTGCCGGCAGATCCGTACGTCCATTCAGCCGCCTTTCCAGCTCTCTCGACTGCTCCCGGTTCAAGCGATTGATGGACAGACCGCCACCGATCGACGAATACTCGGAGATGACCTGCCTATATAGCATCCGGGCG
>Ga0075480_10002314_pt1 | contig 12226 bp, 14 predicted proteins | sample DEB08_DNA_7_FD_81590 | JGI IMG/M metagenome (GOLD analysis project Ga0075480, IMG submission 81590) | Aqueous microbial communities from the Delaware River and Bay under freshwater to marine salinity gradient to study organic matter... | ecosystem: Environmental > Aquatic > Marine > Coastal ... | reverse complement strand
ATCAAGCGACTAGCGATTTACTCTGAGCCGCTAAGTTCAACCAACCTCCAAGCCCTCACCTCCTAACAACTGACACTCAATCATTCGATATGCACTATACCGATCTAATGCTCAAATTCGACGATGAGCAACAGGCTCAGACCTACCTCTATGACAAAGTCGCCATCGCTTGGGACAGGACTGACCCAGAGAACCCAGTGGAGACTGAGTGGGAGCACCGTCCTAAATTCCGCAACATCGACACACTCGGTGTGATCTACACTGGTGGCTCTTGGGATAGTGAGGGCAATGAGCTAGAAGCTCCAGTGGCTCAACCGGGCTGGCATTGCAATATTCGCTGCCTAGATGGCGAGGACAGCACTCATCTCGACGCGTTTGTAGTTACACCAACACCAGCGACTCCTCGCCGAGTTTGGGCATAAGGGAAACAATAAATGGGGTCTCATTGGGCAGAGAACGCAAGGGTCGCATCCATTGGGTTGTTTGGTTTTGGAATCACGGCCACCGGGTTGAATGAGTTTCTGAGAATATCAATCGCCGCTTGCACTCTTGCTTATATGTTAGCAAAGGCGCTTTCAGCGTGGCGGCTCTACATAAACAACAAAGACGATGAAAACAGCAATTGAGATTGGGTTTCTCGCTAGTGCAATTTTTGTGCTTTCTGGTTGCGGGACTTTGGAAAACATTTCCGACAAGATATACACGGCAGAAGTCACAACAGAAGTCGACGCAAACGGTGTTCAACACAGTGTGACAAACTTCGTTGCCCGGCCCGGCATCAAGGCCGCAATTGGTTTTGGTGGACAGGTTGCACCTCAACCAATTGGAGGTTTTGTCAGCTCTGCCCTCTTGGGGGCTCTTAGCATCTTCGGACTTGTAAAGTCTCGACAGTTCAAAAAGGCAGCAGTCGACGCAGTTGAGTTCGGGCAAGCGTTAAAAGCAGAACTTGCAAAAAGTGATCTCAAGGATGGTTTGCAATCCATTAAAAACAGTCAAAAGATCCTTCAGAAAAGCAACGGGACTTGGGGCATCATCAGAAACATTCTAAACAAAATTTAAATGGCTAGAACCACGATCTCAACGACCGAGATGGTCGACCTGTCAGACGCAAACCAAGCCCCTTATGGACTCATGCTTGACGCCGGGAACAGTGTTCTCGGAAACGTCGACAGCAAATACAAGCTTTTCAACCTGTCAGGCACAAACAACGGAAAATCGTTTTCATTTGCAAACACTGAATTTTTCGTCATTAAAAACGACACATCCGGGGCGATCACATTTACGATAGTTTTGGCCGAGCCGGAGGAATACGCAAATCTTGGAATCACATTCAACGACAAAAGTTTTTCTGTTCCTGCCGGCGAAAAATTTATATTCCCAGCCGACAGCAGATACAAAGATTCGAGCGGCAACATTAACATCGATGCAAGCGCAACCGGCGGACACCTGCTAGTTGTCAAGCGATACAGCATCGTCTAGCTTTTAGATGTGGCGCTTCAGTTTCCAAACGTTCCGCAAGTCAACGCCGGCGATGTAATAACGTCGGCACACTGGAACAAGCTCGCTTCGGCATTTAATTCCCGAATAAAATCCGGGGTTGGGGATCCGAGCTATCGCATAGCGTGGTATATCCATTCAATGTTTCGCAATCTGCGAAACCCGGCAGATTCAAACACTTTCCCAGCGGAAGACGAATGGCAAACCTTCTATTCACATGTCACGCCGGCGAGCAATTCCGACTATCCCGTCACCGATGCTGGGACAGCTTCAGGGGCTAACGTTCAAAACCCAATCAATGCGTTTGTTTTTGGCAACGAATCGGCAGGGGTTTACAATGAGCCCGACCGATTGAATTGGGATTCGATCCTCGATACCGGGATCAAGCTTCACAACCCCGGCGCACCTTCTACCGACGCCGAAAAATGGGAAGTCGGCAAAGCACAACGCGGAGAAACAGATCCTACAGGGGTCTTGACGTCACAAGCGAACGCGCTTTACGCGGCGCAACATCATTTGTTTTTTCGTTTTGGCGGTTTTTATCACAAAGGATATGGAGGCTTTTTGCCGCAAGGAGGAGTCAACGGCGTTTGCGCAAGTGATGAATTTTTAACTGATAAAGACATCAAGTTTCAAAAGCTTTCCGACTCTTCGACTTGCATATATTCATCATGTCCCGACGGTAGTGGTTCCGGTTCATGCCCGAACACTTCAAAAGGTGTTTATGGTTGGGGCAAAGGCGGCAAGCATTACATTCTTCAGCACTTTGACAACACTTTCACGTTGTTGCCCTTCGAGGATTACATCGAGGGTCCATTTAACGGTTCAACGGATGACGCGTTTTTGCAACGGACCGATGGTGATCAATTGAGCCGGGCTCTGAACTTCTATATTAACGATTTCAAGGGCAATACTTACGAAAGAGGGCTTGATTCATACTTTGTTGAAGACACCGCATTTGACTTCCAAAAGTTTTTTTCGACTCAGTATTACCTTGCTCCAGCTTACGGAACAGAGACGAGCCCGGGTTCCGGCGTATATGCTCACGATTACAAACAATATGATTTCCTGAGTTCGACAAATGCTGGCTATGGAGTCATTGATCCGGGCGGATCTCCGGCAACATCTTACTCGATCCATACCGGGTTCGTTTGCTCGGGGTTCATCGCAATCGGCGACAGTTTGACCCAATCAAAAACCTTCACAATTGAAGTGGATGGGGTCGACAAAGGTTCGGTAATAGTCGACGGAACAACAACAAGTCAAAGTCTGTTCTTTGAGATTCCTGTTGCTGGGTCAATCAAGATTAAATGCGCTCAATCAATGGGTTCGACTGAATCAGCATATTGCGAGATTCTTGAGCAACTTGAAATGAAGCCTTCAAACGAGGATGCCTATGCTGTCCTTCGAATGGGCTCAACAAATACGACAGGGTATGACGGGAGAGGCGAAAACACCCAAGAGCCGAAAAACATTTCCGATGCCTATTTTCGACACGGCGCAATCATAAACCAAAACCAAGGAAGCGCCCGGGACGAACTGGCTCACATCAACAGAAATCCTGTTTACGAAACAATTCGAAAAGTTGTTCACGACAGGACGAGGGTCATTGAACGAAATCAGTTCAGCGGATACGCACTCGAAAACGGAAAAAGCGTTCTCTACTTTACCCAAAACTCAAGAGGCGATTCGGACGCATACGCTTGGGAGGGAATAGCGCCAAGCCAGCACATAATTCAAAGCGGCGAAATCCGCCACAACGTTGAATATATTGTTGAAAGCGGCACAACTGGCATTTCATACGATGGCAATTCATACGGTGTTGGTTCAACATTTACCGGGGCAGCGGGTGTTGACACATACACCAAAAGCGCCGGTGATGAGATAGTTCGCGAATATGATGGGATCATTTCAACGGCGGGACAAAATGGATATGATAACAATTGGACGATGTTCATTAGCTCGGCGACCTATCACCCGAATGATTCCATATACAAGCTCACCGCATACGCTGATCAATTGGGATTCGGGCTCGACCGTTGCGTGTTTTACTCTCAGCAATGGACGGATCCAACCGATGCAAATGGCAAGGAAATGGGCCGGCATGTTGCAATCGTTCCGACAAGGCCATTAATTAAGCCGGAATCACCTCCGGGGTATCGCTACGGTCTGGGAACCCACACTCCATCGATTTTGTCTGGAAGCGGAACGCTGATTGATCAAGAAAACGACGCCGCTTGCGAAACAAACCCTTCAGAATCGGCTTGCTCGGGTCAAATTGATCATTGGAAAAGCTGCCAAATTTACACCCCTGACTATGAAGTTGAGTCTGTTGTTTTTGATGGCTCGCTTGTCAAAGTCACACTGACAGGTCGTCTGAGTCATAACTCCAACGCTCCATCCAGCATTTCAAACAACAGTGGAAGCGCAACAGGCTGGCAAAATTACGTCGCAAGCGAAAGCGGGCCGAGGACTGATGAAAACACCCTGATCGATTACCTTGAGTTTCAAGCGAGCGGCACAAATTGCGCGCAACGAATTGGAGACACTGCCCCCGATGCTCCGACTGTTGGGGCGTCGAGCTGGGTTGCTGACCTTTACGGGTCTTGTATTCCGAGGTTTTATTTTACACGACAGGTCAAAAAGGCATATGAAGACGGAAACACTGACTACGACTCAACCGATACTCGGATTGAAAGTTCAGAAATCTTGTGGATGGATTTCATTCTCCGCGCAATTTGTGAGGGCTACACGGACCCAACATCAACCAATGCCTTGCGTTCATATACCAACCCGGCAACCGGGCTGATTGAGTGTTACAACAAGAGGCTGTTCGATTTCACCTACGAAAACCTTTTTAATGCTGCAAACTCAAATCGGTGGCCGAGAATTGTCCCGCTTTCCGTCAGGTCGGACAATCCCAAAATGTTTGGACCTCTCCCCAACGTTTACACATACGCCGAGCATTACAACCAGATCGCCCGGGCTGTCAATTTGCTTTACCGAGCCCGCCTTTATTTACCGATTCGGATACGATTTAGGTCAAAAAACTACTACAAATATCAAGCATTTGGAGGGGTTCAAACCAATCAGTCGACGCTTGATTGCGCAACTGGCGCAGTTTGGGCCGATAATGTGACCGGACCTCAGATCAACATTGCGACAGATACCCCCGACACTGTTGGGTCGTGGCAAGAATCAGTGCCACCCGACGCCGTGGTTGCATCAAAAAATTCGAGGATTACAGAGGACGCCGGCGGAAATTGTGCGCTTCGAACGTTTGCCCAAAATTGGGAATATCAAATTCGATTTGCCGAATTTAGTGAATACGCCCTGCCGGTAGACCTTCGAAGCTTGGTCATCAATGATGGGGGCGCGGGGTTTACTGCCGCTGAATATGTGATGCGGAAAGTTCACAGTCGGGGCTCGGCGACTTGCCCCGGGTGGGCCGCAAATGGCAATTCAACCAACCAAGACGACTATAAGATCGGCGGACAGTGCCAAGACTGGGTTCCGTCCACCACAACGGTTCAAGATTGCATTTTGACCAAATCTGGAACACTGGAAGCTCCCCATATTGACGGGGCTGATCATGTTGATACTTGGTTGCCTTCGAGTTATGGAATCAACGTTTATGGGGAAGGATGGGACAGTGAAAGGGCCATTTCTTGGGATAGCGTTGAAGCTTTTGTTCAGATCCCTCTTGTGTAGTCATGCCAATTTCTGACCCCTCAACCGTAACATTCTCCGCAGGTATCAACGAAGTCGATATTTCGTGGTCGTCCGTATCAGGGGCAACCTCATATCGTGTGTATCGCCGGAACAATGCGGTCGGCGGGACGTATTTTTTAATCTATGACGACACCTCGACCAGTTTCACAGACAATGTTCCGAGCTACATCTTCACGGGAACGACCCCGAGTGGGGCGTCTTATGATTACTCTGTTCGGGCTTTTGACTCAGCAACGAATGACGAGAGCTTTGGATACGATGACACGGTGACAATGTATGGTATCACATCGACGACGATCAGCTCGATGGACATCGCTCACCCGCAAGTTGAGAAAAACGGCACGACCTACACTCGGAGCGTCTCGACATCAATTGGAAGTGCGACCCCGGTTGCAAACGATTTTGCGACAATATTGTTTGAGACACGAAACCGGCAAAATGAAATCTATACAAACTCGATCGGCTAGGCGATTGACCCAAGCTCGAGGAATTAGCCCGAGCCCCATAAGGCCGGACACGGAGCCAAAACAAGGCAAGCCCGACAAAGAGTTGCCCGGAGCCCGGACAATGGCAGGTAACGCGATCAAAGCGGCCGGCGAGTTGATCAAGAATGGTTTCAAGCCGGCAAGCGAGGAAGAGCAAGCCCGGAGGCTGAAGATATGCAGGGATTGCGAACACTATTTAAAGGATCAAAACAGGTGTTCACAGTGCGGTTGTTTTCTCAAGTGGAAGTCCCGAATGCGGGCTTGGAGTTGCCCTGTCGGAAGGTGGTAAAATAGTGGCGACCAAGGGTGTTTTAAAGTGCCGCCCCGATGCCACCACGTTTTTGACACCATTTTAGCATGTTGCTGTTCAACACTTTATAAATGTGCGTCCCACAATGGCATTGTGGGGGTCAGGGGTTCGACTCCCCTCGGCTCCACCACCCTCTCCTTCAAGGCTTTTCACTCGTAATCAACAACTTATGCGGGTGAAATGTGCCTTTTTCTAAACCCTTTTTACACCGGTTCTCATGTGTCTAAATGGCTTTAAAGTGCTTTACAAATGACGCTAGATTGACGCTAAATCTGACCCGATATGGCCAAAATCCGACCCATCATCAAAAACGGCAAACCCTGCTTTGAAATCGACTTTGGAATCGTGGCAGGAAAAAAGCGCCGCCGCTACGAACCAAGCCTCCGAAGAGCCCGGGAAACCTTGCGCGAGTTTGAGGACCAAAGGCGGCATCTTGGCAATCAATGGGCCGGGCTTGAGCCGCGAACCAAATGGACAATCCTCGAAGTCTTGGCCGAGATCCGATCATGTGGGCTTACCCTTAAGGAGGTCTGGGACACTTACCGCTCGAACTATCTTGGCAAGTCCGGGCTCCTGCTGCCCGAGGCAATTAAAGAGTTTCTTGCCAATAAATCGAAAACGGGTCTTCGCCCTAAATATGAGGCAGAAATCAATCGAACCTTTCGACGTTTTGTCGATGAGATTGGACAAAAACCCATCTCCCACATTAGCCACATCGAGGTTCAAGCGTGGCTTGAGAAGTTCCAAAGCCTTGCCACTCGAAAAACAATGCAAGGCCGGGTTTCAGTCCTGTTTTCTTGGGCTAAACGCCAAGGATACATCAACCAAAACCCTTTCGAGCGAATTGAAACGGTCCGGCTTGATCAGGCAGACCCTGAGATCCTGACCGTCAAACAGTGCCAAAACTTGATCTGGACAGCCAGAGAGACCGATCCGGGGCTTCTCCCCTACTTTGCCCTTGCCCTGTTCCAAGGCATCCGCCCCGAAGAATGCGCCCGGCTGAGTGAAAAAGACATTGACCTAGAACGGGAACAAATCACCGTCTCAGGCGAAGCGGCTAAGACTCGTAACCGGCGCGTGGTTCCCCTGCTACCCCCTGCCCTTTCGATCCTCTCCGAGTGTCCCAAATCACGCTGGTTTGACTGGCAAACAAACTTTCGACGTCGCCGGGACGCGATCCGCAAGGCCGCAAAGCTTAAAAAATGGCCTAAAGACGTCCTAAGACACACCGCAGCAAGCCATTTTTACAATATCTATGGGATGGATGAGGCAACCAAGGCGCTCGGTCACTCAGCCGCGATCATGTTGAGGCACTACCGGCAGATGCAGACCAAGGAAGAAACAGAAACTTGGTTAAAAATTATGTGAGTTATTGGCATTTGCTAGGGTTAGACAGTTTTTGTCCTACCGGCTACAACATGATCGCAGGGATGAATTTATCGCCGACAACTATTCGGCTTGTTCGGCGAATGAGTCAATCAGACGGAAAAGATCCTCGCGAATGGTTGGATCATCTGTTGCTTCGGCGTGACGCTTGGCCTCGGCTAAAACGAGCAATTCAACCACTTGAGTCCGAGACCGATGAGACTTTTTTGCCAACACATCAAGAACCTCTCGGGCCTCTTTAGAGATCCACGCGTTCATGTTGACTTTGTTGTCTGATCTTTGCCCGGGCATGTGTGTAAAACAGGCAAAACGCCTGTAAAGACATTTAAAACACCTTCAAACGCCCTTGCAATAACTTTTTTTGTTGACGGTATGCGCACACTGTGTTTATGGTATATACAACAATGAAAAACTTGTTGAAAACAGAAGAACTTGCTCGGGAGCTTCAGATCACCCCTGAGACGGTTCGAAAACTAGCAAAAGCCGGCAAGCTCCCATCTTACAAGATCGGCAGCTCCTACCGGTTTGATCTTCAAGAAATACAAATGACAACTAAACAGCAAAATTTAAAACCAACCCCGCAAAACTCCATCCAATGAAAACTGCTATTACCTTCGGAATTCTTACTTCAATCAGCCTCGCGGGGTCGGTTGTTTTTATGCCGGCGCTAACCTTTGGCGTCCTACTCAGTGGTTACGGCCTTCTTATTTTGGCCGGATCATACAAACACCACGAAGCAAATTTCCCAGAGCAACAGAGCAACGGGAAGAACAGGAGGAGTCATGTTAGGTGAAACGGTCCCGGGCGAGGAACCCGGGGCCAAACCTACAAAAAAAACCGGCCACATGCGCGAACATGTGACCGGCAATGGAACGGAAAAACCGAACCAAATCTGCAAAAACATAATGTCTGAAACACAAGCCATAGTCAAGGTGGGCGAAACGTCTTTTGTTCCCCTTGGCGAATCTGAAGCAATAAAAATATCAGCCGACATCATACGCCGGCAAATGATCACCCCGACCGCATCGGGTAAGGAACCCAGCAACAAGGAGATTCTTGATCTGGTCATGCTCTGCCGGGCTCGAAAGCTTAACCCGTTCACCGGCGATGTGTTCCTCGTCGGATACGACACGCGGGGCGGAGCCAAATTCAACATCATTGTTTCCCATATGGCCTTGCTCAAGCGGGCCGAGCATTCCGAGAAATTCGATGGGATGGAGTCCGGGTTGATTCTTGAAACCGATAAAGGGCGAGTTGAAACACAAGGCGATTACATCGAGCCCGGGCAAAAGGCTGTCGGCGCTTGGGCAAAAGTCTATCGCAAGGATCAGAGAATCCCCACTTATCGAAGCCTTAATATTTCACGATATGACAAAGGTAATGGGCTTTGGCGAGAGAACCCCGAAATGATGGGGGTTAAATGCGCGGAAGCCGACGCCCTTCGAAGCGCTTTCCCATCATCGGCCGGGGGTCTCTATTTGAGCGAAGAGATGCCCGAGCAACCGCGCCCCATTCGCAATATGGGCCGGATTGTTGCAACAGAAGAGGAAGACGAAGACGGAGATCTTGGACCACAAAAGAAAGGCAAAAAATGAGCCAAATTGACGGAATAATTTTTGACATAGAAACAGGGCCAATGCCCTCTGAGATTTTGAGAAGTCGCATCCCGGCATTTAAAGCCCCGGCAAATTGGAAAGATTCCGACAAGATCGAGGCAAACATCCAAGAACAGGAACGAAAATGGTTTGATCGGGCCGCACTGGACGCGCAAACCGGCCAAGTTCTAGCCATTGGGGTCGCCAACGGTGGAAAGGTTGGTATCTGGGACGCTAACGATTATACCGAAGAGGAAATTTTGGGGGAATTCTGGGATGCCATAAGCGAGGCCGGACCGACAAAACGTTGGATCGGGTTCAATATTAAAGGATTCGATCTCCCCTTTCTAATTCGTCGCTCGTTTTTTTATGGGATTGTCCCATCAGTTCAACTCCGACACGGGAGGTTTTGGGATGATCGATTTATTGATCTGATGGAGTTATGGCAATGCGGCAACCGCGAGCAAAGCATCTCTTTGTCATCCTTGTCGGTGTATCTTGGCGGCAAAGCCAAACAGGAATCCGGCGCGGATTTTCATCACTGGATCAAGAAAGATCCCGCCAAGGCTCAAACTTACCTGATCAATGATTTAGCCATAACAGCCGAGGCAGCTCGCCGAATGCTTCCATATATCACATCCCCGGAGGTGGCAGCATGAACGACATTTGCCAAAACAAACACGGCGGCACGTTTACAAGCAGGGCGGCTTTTGAGCGAGCAAAACCAAACATGAGCAAATCGCGGCAAGATGTTTTGTTTGCGGTCGAGATGTCGCTTGATATTGGGATCACTGCCAAGGAATACGCGCAGAAACGCGGGCTCCAGCTAAACACCATATCGGGTCGATTTACCGAACTCGCCCGAGATGGCTGGATCATGCGAACAGATGAAACCCGCGACGGATGCGCGGTTTGGAAGTCAATTGACTAAACATTGAGAAGAGCCGCCCGGACAGACGCAAACCATCGCGAGATTGTAGATGGGCTCAGGCAATGCGGATTTTCTGTTCTCGATTTATCGGGAGTCGGGAGGGGTTGCCCCGACATCTGTGTAGGTTATGCGGGACACAATTGGTTGTTAGAGATCAAGGATGGGGGGAAACCCCCATCCGCCCGCAAACTAACCGGGCCGGAACAGGACTTTTTTGATCACTGGAAAGGCAACGTGAACGTCGTTTGCGATCTGGATCAGGCTCTTGAACTCATAAGGAGAACCACCTAATGCCAAACAGAATTTTGAGGGATTGGACCGACTCTCTAACGGTCAACGAATTAAGCGCCGAGGAAGAACGTTTTTTTGTTCGGCTTATAATGAAGGCAGACGACTTTGGTCGTTTTCACGCCGAGCCAAGGCTTCTTTGCGCGGCCCTTTTCCCGCTACTCGCGGACATTTGTCCGCAAGATGTCGTCAACATGCTGTCAAAGTGTCAACGGGTCGGATTGATCATTGTTGGGAAATGCAAAAAGGGCCGAGAATATTTGCAAATTGTTAACCATCAACAAAGAACGAGAACGCAAGTAAGCAAGTTTCCAGACTTCGAAACACTCTCCGCGGACAATTGTCAGCAAAACGCGGTCAATTGTCGGCCTGAGGCGGAGACGGAGACGTATTCGGAGACGTATTCGGAGACGGAGACGAAGGCGAGAGGCGGAGACGGAAAAAGCGCCCCCGCTCATTTTCAAGATTCATCCATTCCAACAAAAGCCGAAGTTTTAGATTATGCCAGCATTCACGGAATACCCAACGACTCGGCTGTCAATTTCTGGACACATCATGAGATCAACAATCTATGGGTCAGGAATCATCAATTGATCAAATGGCGTCTAAAGCTCAAGCAATGGGCCGAGAAAGATCGTCAGACCCGATTTGAGAAACAGGGCAAACCCAAACTTCACAAATCCATTGTATGAGCTTTGATCGAAACATTTGGGGTTTGTCCGATTACAATCCCCGGCCGCAACTGCAAGACCTTGAGATCGACGAATCACAAATGGATGAATCTTTTTCAATCTGCAAGGTCTGCAATCACCCAGTTCGTGTTTTAACGCATCGCGATTTTTCTCCGCTATGCAATGACTCGGACGAGATGAAACGCAGCCAGAACGCCCAAAGCGGCCCATCAAAGACATATCAGGAAATGATTGACGCTTTTCGGGGAATGGCAACATGCGAGCGTTGCTATTCGCTTCGGATTAATTACCGAACCGCCCGCGAACAAATTCAAAAGGTTTTGGAATGGGTGAGCCGGAATTACAACCCGTATGAAAAGCAGTGGATTGCCGAAGCCGATGAGCAAACCAGAGTTTTAGAGATTCTGAAACACTGGCTCAAAAAATGGGGCGATGCCATTCGGCGCATGAAAAATCAGGTTCACATTGTAGACCTGACCGATGCCGCTCGAATCATATGGGTTCGCCCTAAAAGGGCCGATCAATTTTTGGCAGCATTAGAAGAGAGACTCTATGAAGGGCAACCGGTGCATGAACAGGAGGCCGGGATCAGTCGAATGCTCACTCAATTAAGGAATGGTTAAAACATCAAAAGACTACATCGAGCGCCGGAGGCAATTTGTCTTGTATATGCTGGAAAAATATCCTGATCACCCAACAAAGACGCTTGCCCGAAAGCTTTGGAACGACGACAAAAACCTTTTCCCGAGTATTGAATCCGCACGGAGTGCGATTCGATATGTGACCGGGACGACGGGCAAACGATACAAAAAATATGCTCAACGTCCGAGGGCCAAAAAAGCGGCAGGGCAAAAGTTAGAGTTGCCGGAATCTGAAGCAAAACCTCTCAGCCCCTATCATATCAGGGGCAAAAACAAGATTTTGGTTTTTTCAGATTTGCACATTCCCTACCATAACAAAGCAGCAATCAAAATTGCCATTGAGGAAGCCAAACGGCAGGAGGTGAACGTGATTGTTTTGCTGGGGGATGTGCTTGATTGCTACCAGTTAAGCCGATGGGATCGCGACCCTAAAAAGCCCAACATCACGAAAGAAATCGAGATTTGTCAAAGGTTCCTTGCCTACCTGCGACAAGAGTTTCCCAAGGCTCAAATTATTTGGAAGGAAGGCAACCACGAAGAGCGGTGGAAGGCATATTTTTACCAAAACGCGCCCGAGATCGCTGTCCTCCCGGGAACCTCTCTCTATGACTATGTAAATTGTGAGACATTTAAAATTGATATAGTTGACGAACGTCGACCGATTGATGT
>Ga0075480_10002308_pt1 | contig 12243 bp, 7 predicted proteins | sample DEB08_DNA_7_FD_81590 | JGI IMG/M metagenome (GOLD analysis project Ga0075480, IMG submission 81590) | Aqueous microbial communities from the Delaware River and Bay under freshwater to marine salinity gradient to study organic matter... | ecosystem: Environmental > Aquatic > Marine > Coastal ... | reverse complement strand
TAGCAATCATTCTTGAGATCATGGAGGGGAGAATCTTATGACGCATGATCTCGCTGCTTAAGTTTTTCCCCTCTCTAACGCCCTCCCGAGACTCTTCAAGCATAGAGACAACATGCACATTACCAATAATATTTTTTGTAATGTCTAAAGCTCTGAGGAGCTCAACACCACTCCCTAAAAGAGCCGACAGCGTGCTCGCAATGCGGGCAGTAATCACTTTAACATACACCGGCCCAATGAGCGGAAGTTGCAAGAGCCAGAGATCTACTTTTTCTCTTCCCTTTTTACTTCGGTAGTAGTTGGTGGCAAGAGCTCCCAGTCCGATGGTGAAAAGGATGAGTAGCCACCAGTAATTAATAAGAAAGTTTGAGCCAGATATAACAATTCGAGTGGGCAAGGGGAGGTCTAGCCCTTGTTTTACGAATATCTCTACAATCTTTGGGATTACGCCTACCAGCAACCCGATGATCACGAGAAAACAGACGACCATCATCACAACGGGATATGTGAGCGCAGAGAAAATTTTTCCTCTAAGCGCAACTTGGCTTTCTAGGTAGTCGGCCAGTTTTTCAAGCACCTGATCGAGGGTGCCCGAAGCCTCCCCTGCGGCAACAAGGTTGGTGTAGAGGCGAGGGAATATTTTGGGGTGCATCCCGAGACTTTTGGCAAGAGAGTCGCCTTCTTGTACCCCTTCTCGTAGCTCTACGAGCACTCTTTGCATAACGTGAGAGTCCGTCTGTTCTCCGAGGGCTTGCAGCGCACTCACCAGTGGAAGGCCAGCATTAAGGAGTGTCGCGAACTGTCTCGTTGTTAGCGAGAGTTCTTTCATCGTGACTTTGTCGGATTTCAAGAAATGAAGCACGTCATCAGTTTGCTTTGTTACTTTCGCGCTTGCTTCTTTTATGGTGGTAGGGAATAAATTACTGCGCCTCAGTTTTTGGCGAGCCATCCGCTCATTTTCGGCGTCGAGACGTCCCTTTGTCTTTTTTCCTGAATTATTGATGGCGATGTATTCGTATACTGGCATAACGTGCTTAGCTCAGATCTGCTTGGCTTACCTCTTCATGTGTTGCGCGAATAACTTCCTCTGCGGAAGTTACCCCCTCAAGTACTTTCATAGCTCCGTCTATTCGAAGCGGTTCAAACCCGCGCTCAAGCGCTGTCGCGCGGATGGTAACAGAATCACTCCGTTGTAGGATCAGTGAACGGATGGGCTCGTCGATGATGAGCAGCTCGTGAATACCAGTTCGTCCCGTATATCGGGTATTTTGACACTGTTCGCACTGAGCTGTTCCAGGTCGGAACGCTTGTCTTGGCCATTTGCCCCCAGGATGAAGTCCGAGTTCAATCAGCTCCTCATCGGACAATTCGTACGGATCTCTGCATGATGTGCAAAGCCGACGAACCAATCTCTGCCCCATAACGGCTAGTAAGCTTGACGAGACAAGGAACGGCTCGATCCCCATGTCGATGAGTCGAGTGACTGCTCCAGGAGCATCATTGGTATGAAGAGTTGAAAGAACTAAGTGTCCCGTCAGGGAGGCTTGAATGGCTATCTCGGCTGTCTCCGCGTCGCGAATCTCCCCCAACATGACCACATCAGGATCTTGTCGGAGAATAGCTCTGAGCCCCGATGAAAATGTAAAATTAATCTTTGGATTGACCTGCATCTGACCGATACCCGCGAGTTGATATTCGATTGGATCTTCAACCGTCAGAATGTTGAGCTCGGGAGTGTTTATCTCAGTCAGGCACGAGTACAGCGTGGTAGATTTACCGGAGCCAGTCGGCCCTGTTACGAGGAAAATTCCATTAGGCTTTTTGATCAGTCGTTGAATCGCCGTAAGGTTGTTGTCCCGGATACCAATCTGAGAGAGGCCAAGAACGGTTCCCGACTTATCAAGTAAACGCATAACAACTCGTTCACCGAATTGAGTAGGAACGGTAGATACTCGAATATCAACCTCTTTGCCCGCAATCTTTAGCCCAATTCTTCCATCTTGGGGAAGTCTCTTCTCGGCAATATTAAGCCCTGACATCACCTTGATGCGAGAGATGATTGCTGCTTGATGACTGGTATCTTGGGAATCTATATCATAGAGCACCCCGTCAATTCTGAACCGAACCTTCAGAGCGTCTTCATACGGTTCCATATGTACATCAGAGGCCCGCTCCGTGCTTGCTTTAAAGATGATGGCATTCACGTAACGCATAATCGGAGCATCATCGTCTTCAGTTTCTGTCACATCAATTTTTAGTAGCGCATCAAAGACTGAGTCTTCCTTTTCCGTATCGCTGTCGAGGCTACTTGATTTGCTACGCATGAGCCTGGTTCTCATTGCGTTGATGGCTTTTGTAATCTCTTCAGGAGAGGTCACTACTATCTCAATCGGCTTGCCGTAACACATGCTAATATGTTGAAGAGCTTCTGAGTTTTGTGGGGCTGCGGTCGCTACGATGATATGCCCATTTTTTGCTGCGATGGGAATGATTTGAAATTGCCTTGCCCACGAACCCACGATTCTATCAAAATCTCCCATGATGAGATCTTCCGGCGGTTCAGGCTCTCCAACTTTTTCTTGCCACGAGAGTCCGAGCTGAGAAGCGAGTTGCTTGAGATCGGTAGGCGAGTGACTTTCGATTTCCTCATTCTCTTCGCCTATTATGTCTTCCGTTTCTTCACTCATTTAGACCTATAATCAGATTACTGAGTATCACACGTGAAATTATAGCCTGATTTCAACTGTTGCGCCCCCACTTTTCTATAACTCACAGCGTATGGCTTCATTCGCCTCAGATTGTGAGGGATGCCTCACAATCTGAGGGATAATCGCGAATCTGAATGCTATTGCTCACTCTGGAGCACGTCTCCACGGTCCCTGCCCAAATTTAAGAATCTCATAAGGGCTGAGGGCGTACCATGTTAGGGTGCGCGACGGGTCTTTCAGGTTCTTTTGCGCTTGTTCTCTCGTTTGAAACGCAGCTTGTACCTTCACTGTTAATCCATCTTTATGAGAGCCATACTTCAGGGTTTTTCCAGGAGTAAAGTCCCCAAGGAGGTGGTTTGCTGAGCGCGGGACCTCAATGGCGACATGCGGTTCGGTTCGGAACGGAGGGGTCAGCCCAGTTGGAGAATCTTTTTCTACCGATAACAGGATGAAATTGTTGGTAGAAGAGGCGGCTTTTTCTGATGCGGGAGTCCCCGCCTTGGGCGGTAACGCCTTGAATACGGAGGCACCATTTCTTTTATTTGATGATGGGCTTCCAGGAAGGGGAATATCAACCTCCATTTCAAAGAAGGTCGGCTTTTCCACAGAGCTTGAGCGTAATCGTGCATGTTCTGGAGAGCGTAGCTCAGAGTTTGGGACTAATCGTTTCCGAGTTGGCACACGAGTCGGCACGTCATCTGAAGGTGTCTCGGCTTGCATAACCCGATCAATTTCTCGGCTATAGAGTTCGGTAGTGCGCGGTGGATAGGCATCTATGGCATCCATTCCCGTCTGAAATTCATCTCTCTGAGTGCTAGTGATATCTCGGTGGTCGAATTGATCACGAATAATCCGTGCGGTGATAAATATCAGGAGATTGACCCGACGTGTTCTTTTTGTGGAGCTCCGGAACAGATAGCCGAGTACTGGAACATCCATTAAATAGGGAACCCCGGTGTCGGCTTCGTCAACCTGGTCTGACATGAGTCCACCAATGACAATCATCTGCCCAGACTTTGCGATTGCAGTCGTTTCGCTGGTACGAACAGTTGTCGTTGGCCCCAGTGCTGATTGAGCTGATGTTTCTTGAACGCTTGAGACTTCCGTAAAGATATCAAGCCTTACCGTATCATTCGATGATATTTGCGGAGTAATCCGAAGAGTGATTCCCACATCTTGTCTATCAACGGTGTTAAACGTGTTGTTCAGGTTTTGATCGCTGGTTGAAGTGCTTGCTATAAATGGAACGTTCTGACCTACGACAATCTCTGCTTGTTGGTTATCTGTAGCAAGAATATTCGGAGAGCTGAGGACATTTACCATCGAATTGTTCGCAGCAGCATTTAAAATCACTGCTTGCGAGGGTAGGGTCAGATCCCCGACCGTGATTGTTCCAGCACTCGCCGCTGCAATAGTGAAGTTTGAAAGGGCAGTGGGATTTGTTATGAGACTTGCTAAGTTCCCAGAAAAAGAGCTTTGAGCGAGAAAGCCACCATCTTGACCACCGCCAGTTGACTGCCATTCAAGGGCATCTGTCTGGCTGTCATCGAGTTGAACTTCGAGTAAAAGTGCTTCAACAAGAACTTGCCTTGGCTTCACATCAAGACTCTGTAACAGGTCAACGATTTTTTCGTATCCATCTTTATCTGAGTAAATAATGAGCGAGTTTGTCGAGGGATCGGAGGTAATAGAGAGGTCGTCGCCAAAATTTACAGAAGTAGAGCCATTGGCACCATTGCTGTTTTCATTGCGGGATCTCCCCGGAGTTCGAGTTTGGGAAGCAAGTCTGTTTTGAGCGTTTGAAAGACTTCCTGAGGAAGTACTGTTCGCCTGGTTCCTTCCTGAACTTCCTCCTTGTCCCGTAAGATTGGCGAGGACCTCAGCGAGCTCCTCTGAGTTTGCATGTTGACATCGGTAGACGTAAAACCTGAAACCACTTTTGTTTGTTTCGCTGTCAAGTTGATCAACGAGTCCTCGGATGCGGGCGGTTGTCTCATCATCAGCGACGACAATAATTGAGTTTGTTCTCTCATCCGCAATGATTTTTGGCTCGATAGTACGAGCAGAGATGGTAGAGCCGTCAGAGGAGATAGTCGCAGCGGTGTTTGTGGAGGTGGAACTGCCTCCAGTTGAGCCACTTGACCGTGCTGCTTCTCGAATGCGTGCCCGCAGGGCTGATATTCGGCTGGCAGTATCGCTTCCATCTGAGCCGCCTGACACGCCTGGTGCCTCACTCTCTCCGAGAATATCTTGCAGCTTTGTGGCGATATCAATCGCGTCAGCATGAACGATAGGAATGATGCTTAAGTCCCGCCCACGAGAAGCAACGTCTAGGCCAGTGATGAGCTCGATTACTCGCGCAATATTATCATCGGAATCAATAATGATAAGCGAATTGGTTCCCGTATAGGCATTGATTAATCCGTTTGATGAGACAAGGGGCGAGAGAATCTGCTTGGCGTCATCCGCATTGATATATTTCAGGTGCACGAGACGGGTAACGACTGCTGCTGTTGGATCGTGTTTGCGACTCGCATCGTCTGTTATTGTAGGAATTGTCGATTGGATCGCTTCTTTTGAAGGTACGATTTTCCACAGATTTTCGCCGATTGGCACTGAGGAGAATCCTTTAAGCGCTAATACGGAGTCGAGAATCTTTAGGGACTCTTCGGCCGAGACTTCTGAGGGGAGGTAGAGCGATACTTTCCCCTGAATTCGTTCATCGAGAATAAAGTTCCGTTGCGTCTTTTCGCTAAATAGTCGAATGAGCGCGGAGATGTCGGCATTCTTTACATTGATAATCGTTCCTTCAGTGGCAACATCTGAATCTGCTTTTGGCACTTGAGCATAAGCTGCCTGTGGGGAAAGCAGAGAAGAGATATTTGACAAATCAAGAGAGGGTAGGCTCCCTGCTACGAGAAAGAGTGGGCCTGCCAGGAGAAAAAGTGAAATGGTCACCGTAGAGAGTAGTAGTCGCGAGAAAATTTGCTCGGTAGAGAGTCGCACCATCAAGTATGGTGCGTTCGAATTATTGTAAGCGCTGTGTTCCTGAGTAAATGCTCTTTTCATTTCCTATGCTCTTTTTCGGGTCATAACGGTTCTGTAAAGCACGACCGATCTTGACGGGTGCGACTATTCGTTATCACCGGATTCTATAATTGAAGGTCTTTGGTTTCCTACTCCTTTCCAGTTCTAAGGTGAGATTTCTCTCCTCTCTAAGCTGCTCAAATAGTTTCATCGCTTGACTGACATCTCCAAGACTATTCCCATTGATATTTTTCAGAATATCCCCATTCTTGAGCCCGATCTTTTCGTACATGCTCCCCGACTTAATGGCAAACAACCGAAAGCCCACTGCTTGTCCATCTTTATAGAATGGTACGGCTCTCGCTTGCGTCAGTAAAAGGGGTAAATTTTCCAGAGCCTCATTTAATTCTGTTTCTTGAACCACAATCTCTTCTGAGTCAGTAGGCGGGCTTGAGGAAGCCGAGCTCTCGGAGGGGAGGTCCTCAATTACAAGAACTTCTATCTTCCCCTGATAATCTAACTCTACTTTGGAAGAGTGAATCTTTGATACGCTGGCAACCTCAAAGACCGCATCGCCTTCTCTAAATACGTCTTGAGTTTTTTTCTTTTTATCTTCGATGATTGCACTCGAGCCTCCACCTTTGTTGTAGAAGATTCCAATGAGGGTCAAGTTCAGAGGCTTGCTCTCCGTTTTTCTCGTAGGGGCCTCTGCTACTGATGTGCTCGAAGCGCTTTCGGTGATTCCAAAGAGTTTTGTTTTTTCAATGGCTCTGGCATCGGCTCGACTGAGGGGCGAACGCCGAGCATTTTCAGCTGGCTTATTTTCTTTTCTACGCATTCGTGCTTCTTCAGTGCTTGAGCGAATCTTTTGAATTTCTGGTGGAGGGGTAAAGAGCTCTTTCATAATGAAAGTCGTTGTTAGCATGAGCAGCAGAAAGAGAGATGCCCAGCTGAACATCCATAAACCAGAAGCTGCTCGCGCTATGTTTGAACGAGTGAGCAGCCGTCGACACAACAAGTCGAAATCAAATCGTGGGGATGGGGTGATGCGCTCAGACATGACCATCATAGTATCGCTCATAATAAGGAAGCCGCAAGGAGTTAGGTACCCTCTTTTCGATGAGAAAATGGGGAGAAAGGATCCGAATAATGGCTGAGAAAGGAACTTATCAGGAGATACGTTCTCAGTGCGGAAAAGCTTTGGCCCAAAGGGCGTAATCCCATCCGTTCTATTGCTTCTCTGCTAGGATAATTCGCGGTGGATTATCCATTTGAAACGCTATAAACGGGGAGTTGCTTTCTAAACGGAGAACCCCATCTTTTCCTATGGAGAGCGGCTCACCATCAAAACATTCAAGGTTGATCGCTTGTGGGAGCGTGGCTGGAAGACTGATGGTGACGAGACCGGATGATGGAGCTCCGACCTCTGTAACATACGATGCGGGAGGAGAAGCTACTAACTCAATCGAGACTTTCTTGCCTCCTCGTACTGAGCACGAAACATCTCGAAGAGAAGTTGGACGGAGTACACTGGTGGAAGTGGATTTTTCGCTCGGGTTCTGCCCCTGTTCAGAGACTGATGAAGACGTTTCTTCTCTTGTTTTCTCCAAACGAGTATTTTTCACTTCGCTTTTATTGAGTTCGGCAGTAGTAAGTTTAGCAGTAGTAAGTTTAGCAGCTACGAGTTTGGAAGCTGGATTGAGGGAGGCTTTTACGACGTCCTCTTCAGGGGCATTTTCTGCCAACATTTTTTCTTCTGTGATCCCAAACTGCTGCATGACTTTCTGGTAGCGGGCATGGCGCTTACGCGCAGCTCTCTCGTGCCCCCGTCGCTCATAAAAGTCAGCAACGAGTTTCTCGTGCTGAGCAAGAGATCGATAGGCTTCATCGAGATAGGCCTCAACCTGGGGACGAAACATTGAGTCCGGATGCCGTCTCAGAAATTCCTGATAGTGTTCAACGGCGCGTTCTATCGGATCGCGATCGCGACCTATATCAGTATTCATCAACTGAAAGCTTCTTCCCGCGCGCATTCTTATATACGGCGTGCTGTCTGAGAGCGGGTAGTTTCTTAGCGCCTCTTCATAGAGTTTTGCCGCCTCGTCAAAATCAAGTTGAATAAAACTTGTATCTGCTAGCTTTATCGAGGCAAATTCTGCATACGGACCAAGCGGATAGTTTTCAACGATTGAGCGAAATGAATCTTGCGCTACAAGGAGGTAGTTTTTCGCATACACTTTTTTTGCGGAAGCAAAGAGTTCTTTTTCTGTTCCCTGAATAGAGGGTGTCCCATTGATTGGCACCTCTTTTACTAATTCCTCCTCCACTGGCTTTGAAGAGGTGGAGGAGCATCCCACGAGCAGTTGACTCATGCCGATCGTTAATACAACAAGACCCAGCGAATTATAGAGGCGAGTACAGAGGAGCACTTCTCTAATTTTGGGGAGAGAAAGAAATATTTTCATCAGTATCATCTCTTGGTATACGTTCCCTGCACCGTTTTTGGTCAGCTACTATTTGTTATGTCACGTTGTTTTATGTCACGTTGTTTTCTCACGGGAACTCGGATATTGACTCTCAAACGCGTATGTCGAGAATCAATGGTGAGCTGGCACCGCAGCGCGAGAATTAAAAACTGTTTTATTGTTGCGAGTTTTTAGCGGCTTTGCAACTGACCTCTTTGATTTGGGTGGGAAATTATCGGTATGGACGTTTTAAGAACTCGAAATGACATAACTCAGTGGTCCCGTCGGATGCGGGCTGCTGGCGAAACAATCGTCCTCGTGCCTACCATGGGAGCATTGCACGAGGGGCATTTGTCGCTCGTGGATCAGGCTCGGACGCATGGCACGAAGACAGTTTTATCAATCTTTGTAAATCCGAAGCAGTTTAATGTTACAGCCGATTTAGAGCGTTATCCTCGTGATGAAGCTCGCGATTTGGCGTTGTTGGCGGAGCGGGGAGTTGACCTTGTGTTTGCTCCTGATGAGAGTGTGATTTATCCAGAGCGGTTTTCTTCGCATGTTTCTGTTCGAGCATTGACGGAATGTTATGAAGGCGCTGGGCGTCCCGGCCATTTTGCAGGGGTTACAACAGTCGTTACGATACTCTTTAATCTTGTGGCTCCGCATGCGGCTGTTTTCGGTGAAAAGGATTTTCAGCAGTTGCGAGTTATTGAGCAAATGGTGGGAGATCTCGGCGTTGATATCGAGATCCTGCGTGCTCCTCTTGTGCGAGAAGAAGATGGGCTAGCGATGAGTTCGCGAAATGTTCGTCTGTCGTCTGAGGGAAGAATTCAAGCTTTGGTTTTAGGACGCTCATTGCGCCGAGCTGCAGAAGAGAGACGGAACCAGAGCCGACAGAGTGAAGATATAGTCTTAGCAGCGATGAGTGAATTAAACCCGCTGATTGAAAGCAAGCAGATTACGCTCGAATATCTTGTAGTAGTTGATGAAGAGACTCTGGAGCCAATTCTTGATATTGCTCCTGAGCATCCAGCCCGCATTTTGGTTGCTGCTATGGTTGAAGGTGTTCGGTTACTTGATAATATGCCACTGTAGTTTCTTCGCCACCGAAGCGTATGCCAGGAGCAACAGCCGCGCCGTTGCGCAGCAACACCCATCGAATAAGTCGTAGTATTCAGCCAGGGCAGCCAAGAGCTGCTAGCTCAGGAGAGTTTTTGCTCTTTTGGGAATCAACTCTTGAAAAAGCACCGCTTCTTGACCAAAGGCATCCCCAGAAGCCCTCAGACGGCTTGCCACGTGTTCTGCTGTCTTCATTGCCTCGTTTTCGGATAGCGGTGGAGACTCACGCGCAAGTATTCGCGCAAGGCGAACAACATTTCCAAGCTCTGCTTGTACTGTTAGCAGTGCACACACCGCTTTATCAGAGTTTATGTTGTCCTTCTCTTTTGGCTTTCGTTCGGGTCTAGTTTGTTTATCGTCTGCTTCCATGCTACCTCAGTGTATCATTCAGAGGCGTAACACCAAAGATGGTGTCGGAGGGAAGTTTCATCTACTGAATAATCTGCTGTCATTTGTTCTGTGAATCCTGAATCCCAGAGAATTAGCATGGAGCCTTGCTAGAAAATAGGATGCCCTTCTGCTTTTTTCCGCTTGGCGGTTGAAAAGCAGAGAGGGCGCTTGTCCTCTTTTTTGCGAGTTGGGAGCTTGCCACCGTCTACTACGTGAAAAGCTCTTTCGGAGCAGTTCACTTTAAGGGCGGCTATTCCATCTACGATTTCTTCGTAGAGAGTCTCCTCGAAGTCCTTGTGGGCTTTATCTTCAAGTGTTTGAAGACGAATCTCAGCCTCAAGAATTTTGTCGAGAGCTCTTTGGAAAACACCAAGAGCGATTGTTTGCTCGGACTCAGACATCTCCGAGAGTGTGTCAAGAAGTTTGCCGGCTTCACTTCCTCCTGCACCATCGAGGAGAGATTTAATCTGAAGTTGTAGGCTAAACAGATTTTTTGTGAAGTAACCGTTTACATCTTCTCGTTTCATAACTGTTCCATCCATTCGTAATGAGCTAGGGCGTTCACTCGTTGCACTCTCTTATCGCAGTCTCTTCCAGAGTTGCTTCACTTTTTAGTTAGCAAAAGAGATGCCGATTGAGTCAGTGTTGCTAACATGCTGATTGTAATGGGCCTTTCTGCTTTTCGAATTGAAATAGGGCGAAGTTTTTTTGGTCACGTGTCTTATGAGACAACAGGTGTCGTTTCGTAAACGATACGAAATTCTATGAGGCATTGCGCGAGATGTTCAGTGTCAGCACCTGGTTTCAGTGAAGGGCGCCACTTAGCTCGTTTCTGTGTTTAAGCAGAGAGACGGGTGCCCGAAAGATGGACATCACTGAGCGATTGACCGAAGACGGGACGAAGCCGTTCTTGAAGAATCGCAAGGATTGAAGCCGCATCATACCCATGCATGGCGTACTGTTCTTTCTGGCTTGCATGTGGTGTACACACGTCGAGGGCGCCAAATCGAAGGCAGGTGGGGCGAGTGCTCTCGTCAATCTCTTCTCCGAGAACCTCTAACACCGCCGAGCCGATACCGCCAATGAGGGTTTGGTCTTCGATAGTGATTACGTAATCGTGAGTTCTTCCAATTTGTTGAATCAGCTTCCTGTCAATTGGTTTTACGCTTCGAAGATTTGCCACCGTTGGGTTAATTCCATACTGACTACAAATGGCATCTGCCACTTCAAGAGCGGTATAAGTAACTGGCCCAGCCGCTAAGAACGCAATTCGCTCTCCTTTCCTTAGAACTTCACCTTTCCCTATGGGAATCAGCTCAAGGGGCTTATCAAGCGAGACTCCAATCCCATTCCCTCGTGGGTATCGAATAGCAATAGGGCCATTATGTTTTAGCGCGGTAAAGAGCATGTGTCGGAGCTCGTCCTCGTCCTTTGGAGCAAGCAGAGTCATATTCGGAATTGGTCTCAGGTAGCTGATATCAAATAAGCCCTGATGTGTTTCCCCATCATTTCCGACGGCTCCTGCTCGATCGAGGGCAAAGACAACGGGGAGATTTTGAATGCAGACATCGTGCACGACCTGATCGAAAGCACGCTGCAAGAATGTGGAATAAATTGCGCAGACCGGGCGATATCCTTCGCAAGCAAGTCCCGCTGCAAAGGTAACAGCATGTTGTTCGCAGATACCAACATCTGAAAATTGTTCTGGGCACTCTTCCTCTAGCATGTCGAGCCCCGTTCCTGACGGCATGGCCGCAGTTATACCGATGATCTTGTCATCCGCTTTGCAGAGGTCTACGAGTGTTTGACCAAAGACTTTTGTATAGGAGGGGGGAGGCGGAGGCGCATCTCCTTTTGCTGTTTTTGTGAAGGTGGCACGTTTTACATCAAATGGCGAAACGCCATGCCACTTCAGGGGATCTTTTTCGGCAGCAACAAACCCTTTGCCTTTCACCGTTTTCACATGAACGATAACGGGACCTTCTTGTAGCTTTGCATTAAGAAGTGCTTTCTTGAGAGCTGGAATGTTATGTCCGTCCACCGGTCCGATATAGCGGAAGCCGAAAACTTCAAAGAGGTCTGAGGCTTCGGAAAAATAAGACATTGCTGACTCTTCAGCTTTATCTATGGCTTTATAGATGAACTCAGGAATGTATCCTTGTCGATGCCACTCTTTAAACTGCTTTCGCATTGCTGTTGGGCGTTGTCCAGTTACGGCTTTTGAGAAGAACCAACTGAGTGCCCCCACGTTTTTTGAGATGGACATTTCATTGTCGTTCAAAATAAGAATGAACTTTTTCAGGTCTAGGCTTCCTGCATGATTCAGAGCTTCAAACGCCATTCCTGCAGTGAGTGACCCGTCACCGATAATTGGGACGACATACCGTTCTGATTCCTGTTTTTTGAAAGCCAGAGCCATACCGACTGCTGCTGAGATACTGGTTCCTGCATGGCCAGCCCCAAAAGCATCGTATTCACTTTCATCTCGACGAAGGAATCCAGAGAGGCCGTTCCTTTGCCGAATGCTGCTCATC
>Ga0075480_10002307_pt1 | contig 12247 bp, 10 predicted proteins | sample DEB08_DNA_7_FD_81590 | JGI IMG/M metagenome (GOLD analysis project Ga0075480, IMG submission 81590) | Aqueous microbial communities from the Delaware River and Bay under freshwater to marine salinity gradient to study organic matter... | ecosystem: Environmental > Aquatic > Marine > Coastal ... | reverse complement strand
TTGCACCAACATTTGATGTCATGATAACGATTGTATTTCTAAAGTCAATTTTAACTCCGTTTGTATCGGTAACCATACCTTCTTCAAGAATTTGAAGCATGATATTCATTATATCTGGGTGAGCTTTTTCGATTTCGTCAAAAAGAACTACAGAGTATGGACGTCTTCTTACTTTTTCAGTTAATTCACCACCATCGCCGTGGCCGACGTATCCAGGAGGAGAACCAACAAGTCTAGAAACGTTGAATTTTTCCATGTACTCAGACATATCGACCTGAATCAATGCATCTGCATCGCCGAACATTTCTTCAGCAACAGTCTTAGCTAATAAAGTTTTACCAACACCAGTTGGGCCTAGGAAGATAAATGAACCAATTGGGCGTTTGGGATCTTTCAGGTCAGCTCTTGAACGTCTAAGCGCTCTAGTAAGAGACTTAAGAGCTTCATTTTGTCCGATAATAACTTTTTCAAGCTCCTTCTCCATGTTGAGAAGTTTTTCAAGCTCACATTCTTCCAATTGCTTGATTGGGACACCAGTCAGAGAGGAAACAATGGCGCTGATTTCATCACTGTTGATAGTAACAATCTTGCTATTGTTTTCCATTTTCCATTCATCAAGTGTGTCTTCAAGTTGCTTCTTAAGAGTCTTTTCTTTGTCTCTTAGGTTGGCAGCTTCTTCAAACTTTTGATTTTCAATGGCGTCTTTCTTAGACTGCTGGATTTCATTGATCTGATCTTCGATGTGCTTAAGATCTGGAGGTCTAACCATTGCAGCAATTCTGGCTCTCGCACCAGCTTCATCCATAACGTCAATGGCTTTGTCTGGTAGTTGACGACCAGTTATGTAGCGATCAGAAAGTCTAACGGCTTCTTCGAGTGCATCTGGAGTGTAATTTACATGGTGATGCTCTTCGTATTTGTAGACTATTCCTTTAAGAATTTCGATGGCATCTTCGATATTTGGTGCGTTCACAACCAGAGATTGGAAACGTCTTTCGAGAGCTGCATCTTTCTCGATATACTTGCGGTATTCATCCATGGTTGTTGCACCCACACACTGAATTTCACCACGAGATAAAGCTGGTTTAAGAATGTTTGATGCATCCATAGCACCTTCTGCACTACCTGCACCTACAATTGTGTGAAGCTCATCAATGAAAAGAATGACATTTTTACTTGCCTTGATCTCTTCCATAACGGCTTTAATTCTTTCTTCAAATTGTCCACGATACTTAGTACCGGCAATCATTTGAGGTAAGTCCAGAGCGACGACGATTTTATTTCTCAGGATATCTGGGACATGTCCCTCAACAATTGCTTGAGCAAGACCTTCAACAATCGCAGTTTTACCAACACCAGCTTCTCCAATGAGAACTGGGTTGTTTTTGTTACGACGACAAAGGATTTGAATAATTCTTTCGATTTCGTTCGAACGTCCAATAACTGGATCAAGTTCTTTTTTGCGCGCCATTTCAGTTAGGTCACGACCATAAGAACGAAGTGCTGGCATATCGTTTGAACGAGGAGTTTCAGTTTCCTGCTTACTCGGAGTAGTAGTTTTTGCATCAGCTGGAATGTAATTCGGGTCTAAAGCCTTTAGAACTTCGCGACGGATAGAGTCAGCATCCACATTTAATGAACGAAGAACTTGAGCTGCTATACCTTCACCTTCACGAAGAAGACCAAGAAGTAAGTGCTCAGTGCCGATGTAGTTGTAATTTAAAGAGCGAGCTTCACGAGCAGCAAGAGTAAGAACTTTCTTAACTCTTGGAGTTAGTGGGATGTCACCCTCTTGAACAGTTGTGCCTCCTGGAGGAGAAAGCTTTTCAACAGCTGTTCTTACAGTGTTCAAATCGAGCCCCATAGACTGCAGTGCAGAAACGGCCACTCCCTGACCCAACACAATTAGACCGAGAAGCACATGTTCTGTACCTACACAATCGTGATTGTATTTTTGAGCTTCACTCTTTGCCAAGATTAACACTTGCTGTGCTCTTGGGGTGAAGTTATTCATTGCAAAATCAAAATCGTCGTTCACTAGAAATTTTCCTTAAACATTCAAAACCTTGAAACCTGAGTAGATCCCTTAAAAATCGCATTAGCTAACATACAACAACTCATTATTCTTGCCAGTCTCAGAAAACTTTGTCGTTTCTATAAAATTGTGACGCAGATTCCTAAGGGAATTACTCAGCACTTGTAAATAATATACTCAAATAAAGCATTATATTTTATATCTTCTGGGCAATTATGACGGGACTTTGTGTTACGATTTTTTTAAACTTTCTTCAGCTTGCCCCGAGCTTATTGGGTTTCGAGGCAGGAGAATTGAAATGGCTGAGGTGATTACCAGGAATATTATCGATCCGATCAAGCAGTAAAGAATTCCACCAATTTGATAAAGAGTACCAGATAGTAATGTGCCAGTCAATCGGCCTAAAGCGTTGGCCATGTAGTAGAAGCCGACATTAATGGCAGCTTTATCTCCATCTGCATAATCTATGATAAGGAAGGAGTGAACGCTTGAATTGACTGCAAATGCAGCGCCAAAGATGTAGAGGCCGATCACTATTGCCAGTTTGGGATCCCAACCACTGTTGAGAACAATAGTCAGAGCAGTCATTACAAAAGTCAATATAATGGCTAGTTCTAGTGCTGTTCGGCCATCAGGTTTCTCTCCACCAGTTCTTTTTTTAATTATGACTGGAGCATAAGCTTGAACAGCTCCATAGATGATCACCCAAATTGCCATGAAGGCACCTACTTGACTGAAGTTCCAACCAAGTTTTGCAGTCATATATACCGGAACAGCAACGACAAACCAGATATCACGAGCACCAAACAAGAAGACTCTTGCAGATGAAAGAATGTTTATGTTCCTTCCCTGAGAGAAGATAGCTTTGAGCTTATTTTTTGATTTTGCCTGACCAATCTCTTTTGGCAATGAAGTGAGAGAGAATAGGAAAATGAGAATCAATGCTATGCCCATTATCCAGAGGCTACTTTTGAAACCAGCAGTTTGTAAGAGTGCGCCTCCTACAAAAAATCCAGCTCCTTTAATGGCATTTTTGGAGCCAGTCAGTATGGCAACCCACTTAAAAAGCTTTGTTCCTTGGTCAGCCGGAACTAAAAATTTAATGGCTGTTTTTGAGCTCATTTTGGTTAAATCTTTAGCAATGCCAGACAAAGCCTGCACTCCCATTACAAAAGGAACTGCTATGGATTTGCCCCATTCGGGATTCAGAAAAGACAGAGTAAATAATGCAACAGCCTGTAAAGAAAGGCCGCTAACTAAAGTCATTTTTAATCCAAATCGATTCGCAAGCCAACCACCAACTAGGTTTGTAACTATTCCAAAGAACTCATAAAGGAGGAATAAAAAAGCTAGTTGAACTGGAGTGTAACCGAGTTCATGAAAATAAAGCAATACGATCATACGCAGAGCTCCATCTGTAAGCATAAAGCTCCAGTAGGCACCCGTTACAATGGCGTAGTTTCGTAAGGCAGAACTCATAAATTATCGGCAATCTTCTTACAGAAGTCAGACATGCGATTTACATAACCGATCTCGTTATCGTACCAGGCAAGAATCTTAATCTGAGTACCATCATTAACCATCGTAGAAGGAGCATCGATTATTGAAGAACGGATATCATCTTTGTAGTCAACTGAAACCAAAGGACGCTCTTCGTATCCCAAAATATCTTTAAGATAGGTTTCTGAGGCTTCTTTCAATAAAGCGTTAACTTCTTCAACATTAGTTTTTCTTGATACCTCAAAAACACAGTCGGTCAAAGACGCGTTTAGAAGTGGGACACGTACAGCAACTCCATTTAATTTACCTTTCAGTTCCGGATAAATCATGGTAATTGCTGTGGCAGATCCAGTAGTTGTTGGAATAAGAGATTGACTACAAGCTCTAGCACGGCGCAAGTCTTTATGAGGAAGGTCAATAATAGTTTGTGTGTTAGTAATATCATGGATAGTGGTGATCAAACCATGGTCAATACCAATTTTATCTTGAATAACTTTAACAACTGGTGCTAAACAGTTTGTCGTACAAGAAGCAGAAGTAACAAGGTGATTTTCCAGGGGATTGTACAGGTCATCATTGACCCCATAAACGACGTTTAGCACACCTTCATCTTTAACTGGCGCTGAAACAAGTACTTTAGGAACACCTTTGTCAAAATATGGTTGCAGGCTGTCTTTACATTTAAATACCCCGGAGCATTCAACAACGATGTCGATGTTATCTGTGTTTATCTGCGAAGGTTCAGGTGCATTTGTAAAAAGTATTTCTTTTCCTTCTACATAAATGCGATTGTCTTCAACTTCAATTTTCTTATCCCAGTGTCCATGAACAGAGTCAAACTCAAGTAAATGAGCAGCTGTTTTAGCATCGCCTTTCAATTCATTTATTTTGACTATTTCAAAGGAATCATTGCCCCATGCAGCTCGCATGAAAAGGCGACCCATTCTTCCGAATCCATTTATTAGTACTTTTTTAGTCATTTTTAATCTCTTTTTAACATTTCCATAATTTTCGAAATATACTTTTAAAAAAAAGTCAGCAACACTTAGTCTGAGCTTTTTCCAAGCTAAGACATTCCTGTTCTCCTTCACAGCACTCATCTACCAGATAATCGACTATAGACTGAAGCTTATCAAATTGAGGTTGGCAGAGAAGTTCTCTTCCATTTCTTTCCTGTACAATGAGACCGGCTTTGGCCAATTTTGAAATATGGTGAGAAAGAGTTGAGTTTGGAATGTTCATTTCCTTTTGAATATCCCCAACTGGAGTTCCTTTCTTGCCTTTCCTGACTAGGTATCTGAAAATCTTTAACCTAATTTCATTACCCAATTCAGCCAGGCAGTCTGCTGTTTCTTTTAATTCATTCATGTGGGGAATTTAGAAGGAAAATATTATCTTTCAATCAATATTTCGACAATTATCGAAATATTGATAGGAAGTACTTCTTTGCTGGGAGATTAAAATGTAAGGATTTTGTAAATTCAAAAATATTTTGATGGCACATTTGTCAATTTTGTCATATATTAGGGATTCAAGGAACAGGGAGTTAACATGAATAAAATTCTACTAAGCACACTCAAAGTTGCAGCATTATTTGCGGCATCAACTTTTTTCGCCTATCTAATTCTTAAAACTCAGATTAAGAAATCTTCAGAAAGAACTAATTCATTCTCATCATCAAAGTCAGGCCAAGTTAGTGTTACTGAAACTAATGATTCCAATGGTTTAAATGAACCAAATCTAGTAAGATTTGCATCTTCTAAAGCAGAAGCAGTAGCTATTGTGGATGATCTGGATGATGAAGGTTCTTATCTAGAATCTTCCAAAGCTGCCCCATTCGATTTTGATGAGATAGTTATTCAGAAGGAACCTTTTAAAAGCCCTCAACAAATTCTTGAAGAAGCAGAAGAAAAGGAATCAGATAAAGGAAAAGTTCTAACTTTCATACCATCTACAAAATCAAATCCAATTGTCTTGAATATACCAGAAAAAGATTTAGAAAAAGACAGAAAATTAAGAACTGAACAAGAAGAGCAGAGACTGTTAAAAGCTATTTCAAATTTAGAATCACAATTAAAGATTTTGAAGTCAGAATTAACAAAGCTAAGAAATACCAAACAGTAGAATTTATTCGATTCAACAGACTCTAATAGCATTGGCTGTATTCTCTGCCATTTTTGCAATTTTGGATAAGCTTTTTAGCTTTCATAAACAAAAAATAATTCGCAAAGAATGGTTCACTGACCTGTGTTTCTTTTTGGGTCAATATTTACTATGGAGCAGTGTAAGTCTTCTTGCTCTTACTTGGGTTAATGATTGGATTAGTGCTTGGGGCTTAGCGGAATTTCAGGAGATGGTTAAACAGCAACCAATGTGGCTGCAGGTTTTTGAAGTCATTTTTTTATGCGATATATCGATTTATTGGGGGCATCGCTTAAGTCACAAGTATGAATTTCTGTGGCGATTTCATCGAGTTCATCATACCTCTGAAAAGCTTGATTGGATTGCAGCTTACAGGGAACATCCTTTCGATAATATTTACACGCGAGTTATAGAAAACCTTCCAGCAGTGTTAATGGGCTTTCCTTTAGAGGTGATTGCAGGCTTTATTTTACTAAGAGGATTATGGGGTTTGGTAATCCATTCTAACTGCGATTTTGATCTGGGGTTGTTTAAATACATTTTAGGCTCACCAAGGCTGCATCATTGGCATCATGAGATTGAAAGTAGTGGAAAATGTAACTTTGCCAACTTAATGCCTATCATGGATGTAATTTTTGGAACTTACCATGAACCCGAAGAAAAACCTGAAGAATATGGAATCCCCGAAAAAATTTCACATAACTATTTTGTTCAGATGGTTAGCCCCTTGATTCCAAATTTTTTGAAGAAAAGGCAATAATCTTTGCGAGATTTCACAATTTGTAGCGAATAAAGCCTGTACGAAAGTCTCAAAATTGCATAAAATTTTGAGACTTGATCCGATTACTTGTGTATAGATTGAACTTATATAGTCAGGCAATTAACTGATAACTTTAAGGTGAGCAATAGTGAGAAAATTTGGAAAACAATTAATTGTTGCATTTCTAGCTGTACTTATGGCAAGCTGTGCTGTCGCAGAAAAGAAAAAGATAGTATTTCTATATGGGGCTCGAAGCCATGCTTCTGGTGACCACGAGTTTAAAGCTGGTAGTATGCTTCTAGCAAAACACCTAAACGCTCAAAATAAAGTTCCAGTAAATGCTGTAACTCACTTTGGCTGGCCTAAAGATGAATCAATCCTTGATGATGCAGCTGCAGTAATTATTTACTCGGATGCAACAAAAGTAGTTCAGAATGGTTGGGAAAAAATGGACCAGCTGACTAAGAAAGGCGTTGGGGTTATGATGATGCACTATGCAGTTCACCCAACAATTGAAAAAGGTGAGCAGTACTTCATTCCTTGGATCGGTGGATACTTCAAAAATAACTTTTCAGCTAACCCGTTTTGGCTAGCTGATATTAAACCAAATAAAGACCATGAATCTTCCCATGGTGTTGGTGAAATTAAAACAATCGATGAATTCTATTTCAACATCAAATATGCAGAAGACATGATTCCAATCGGAACAGCTGTTCCTAATGAGAAAAACCTTCATCGCATTAATAATCTGTGGACAAAAGCTGCTTATTTAGCAAAGAATAAACCTCAAGCTCTACTGTGGGGTAAGCAACGTGAAAAAGGCCGTGGAGCTGGTTTTACAGGTGGACATCACCATCATAACTGGGCAATTGATGGCTACCGTCAGCTTGTTCTAAATGCTATTGTTTGGGTTGCTGGATTAAAAGTTCCAGAAGGCGGAGTTCCTACGTATAAAGTTACTGAAGACGAGTTAAACGAAAATCTTGATGACTACGGTGCAAAAACTAGAAGAATTAAGCTTCCAGATCCTAAGCGCCTTGAGTTTACACCAGGTCCTTGGATGACTAAAGAAGAGCACGCAGAAAAACGTAACCGTGGTAAGAAAAAGAAGAAAAAGTAATATATTTTCTAACTAAATAATTTTTAAGCCGTCAGATTTCTGGCGGCTTTTTTGTTATTATCTGTCAAAATGCTATCTTGTGCTTGTACCTATAAGGCAAATACTTCAGAGGCCAAATATGAATCGCAGACAGTTTATAGTTCTACTCACTTCTTTCTATATGACTAACTTCCTAAAAGCTGTAAAGAAGCCACTGGCGAAACAGCTTTCTATGAAGCTTTCAGAATTTAAGGCTGTTGGCGTTCCAGCTAAAGAGGCTTTTGCTTTGTTGAGCAAAAAAGTAAAAGAAGAAGACCCAGAAAAGAAAGGCTTGATGATTTTATTTCAGGCTAAGAAAAATAAGAATATCTCTCTAAATATTAATTCTATGCCAGTAATCAACGTTATTAATTACCTTTGTTTATCCGGGAATTACAGGTACAAGATTACCGGTCGAACAGTCAATATCACGGATAAGTAGTATTAATTGTTCTGAGTATTTAGACCTGCTTTATATTTCTTGTAGTAGTACCACGAATAGCATATAAAAATCACGGGTATTAACAAACCTAACTTCCGAGTGTAACATGCTAGGTGTACAAAGGAAAGGAAACCATCAACATAGTAGTGAAATTCAGGATGGCTTCGAAATAGGTAATCATCGATATCATGTAAGAATATGATGAATAATGCTAAACAAAAAGCATTAATGAGATGAGCTATAGAGACATATAAATACTTCTTCAAATTTTCTTCTCTATTATCTTTTGTTAGCTCTTCTTGATTCATAATTGCCCTTTTAGTTAAAACCCTTTTTCCAATCTAAACGCAATAAAAATTTTAATCAATGTTTAGTAATAATAATTATCAGGTAGATAATTTATAAATTGTAAATTATTTTATATTAAATACTTATGAATATTTTATTTTGTTGGAAATCTTGTCTAAATTTAGAATTTAGTAGAAGAGGTTTTTCTTTTTTCTCCTAAATAGCGGTTTCGCCCTGAAAAAATGGTCATGGTGATTATTTTAGCATCGAGTTGAGTAATTTAAGGATGATATGGAAAAAGTTGGATTAATAGCGGGGCGTGGATATTACCCACAGCTTTTTTGTGAAGAAGCTCGTAAGGCTGGAGTAAAGAGCATTCATGTGGTTGGCTTTCATGAGGACACCGTACCAGAATTAAAAAATTACTGTGATACTTTTGACCTAGTTTATGTAGGGCAATTAAAGAAGACTATTAAGCATTTTCAGAAGAATGGTGTAACTAAAATTGCCATGTGCGGTCAAGTGAAGCCCGGTCGCTTGTTTAAGGGAATGCGACCTGACTTAAAGACTATTATGCTTTTATGGAAAACAAAAGAGCGAAATGCTCATACACTATTTGGTGGAATATGCAATGAATTTGCCAAAGCAGGCATTGAAGTAATCTCTGCAGTGACTTTTCTCGATGATCATCTGGCCAAAGAGGGCGTCATGGGAAAGGTCAAAATCAATAAAAGCCGTAAGCAGGACTGTGAATTTGGAAAGAACTTAGCCAAAGATTGCAGCAAGTTAAATATTGGTCAGACAGTTGTGGTCAAAAGGGGAACCGTTCTAGCTGTTGAGGGTTTTGAAGGTACAGATAAATGTGTGAAGCGAGGCGGTGAGCTTGGCCGTGGAGGAGTAACCGTTGTTAAAGTTGCCAAAGAAGATCATGATATGAGATTCGATGTACCATGTATCGGAATGAGAACTGTAGAGTCTTTAATAGAAGCCAAAGCTTTAACTTTAGCGGTAGAAACAGGTAAAACTTTATTCATCGAAAAAGAAAAAGTGTTACAAGCTTGTGATAAAGCAGGAATTTGCGTCGTTGGTATTTGAAAAATGGCTCAATTGAAAGAACCTTGTTTGTATGGTGATTCCCTGTTAAGAGGATTTAAGAGTAAATTTATTGTGTAATTTAATGAAAGCTTCGACATTCTTTTCAAATTTGTCGATTTTTTAATTTCATTAGATTATAATTAGCCGAAATCTGTGGATTTTGAGTTAATATCAGTTAAGTTTACGTTGTGTGGAAAACTAACCGGTCAGTTAATGAATATAGAGTTTCAGTGTAAAAATTGTTCAACCTTTATTAGTTTGGACGGCCAGCAAAAAGGCCATAATACAACTTGTGAAGCGTGTGGTACTGAGCAAAGAGTGCCACTACAAGGCTCTATTGAAGTTGGAAATATCATTGAAGACCACCTGATTCAACAGGAAATTGGTCACGGCGCCATGGGTAAAGTTTATCTCGCCAGCCACCTATTAATGAACCGCCAGGTTGCCATCAAAACTATTTCTCCAAAAATCCGCCAAGACGATGATGCTGTTGAGCAGTTTATCCAGGAACTCCAGATGGGAGCTCAATTAAGCCATCCAAACATCGTAACAGTTTATACTGCTGGATATACAGACGGTGTCTATTTCATCAGTATGCAGTATATCGATGGTTTCGATATGAACGAGCGTGTTGAAAGTAGTGGATCACTACCGGAAAAAGAGGCTCTTGCAGTAGTCAGTACTGTCGCAGATGCGATGAGTATGCTTGGAATGATTTCCGCATGATTCATAGAGATTTAAAACCTGAGAATATTCGTATAAGTTCTCGTGGTGATATAATGATAATGGACTTTGGCTTAGCGAAGATGAGATCCAATGAAGCTGAGCAAAGTGAAGAGGGACTCGTAATTGGTACTCCTGACTTCATGAGTCCAGAGCAAGCTGAGGGGCGTTCCGATATCGACTTCAGGGCAGATATGTACTCACTTGGAGTTGTTCTCATTTATCTTCTTACAGCTAGAAGGCCTTTTCAGGCTCCGGATCCATTAGACGTTGTTGCCATGCATATCAATCGTCCAATGCCTTCTTTAAAAGAGTTAAATGACTCTATTACAGTTTCAAAAGATACAGTTGACTTAATTCGCAGAATGACCGATAAGGATCGTGATGAGCGTTTTATTTCTTGGGAAGAAGTTGGCGAAGCTGTAGATAGAATATTAGCTTCATCAGATAAGGCTAAAAGTAGTTCTTCAAAGAAAAAGCGCGGAGCAGGAGTTAAAACTACTAGCGGATCTTCAAGATCTGTCAGAGCAAGAAGTGTTTCTCCAGCAAAAGTTCGTCGCCGCAGAAGAAAGTCTTCAGGTCTAGGAGCTTTAATACTAACAATAATAGTACTAGCGGTCATTCTTGGAGTGATTTTTGTTTCTGGTAGATAAAGCTTTACAAGCCAACCTCCAATCAAATTAATTCTTATAAGTTCTTTCAATTTCTCTACTTAAAACCAGGCAAATATTGCTATTACATTTGTTGTGTTTAGCTTTTATTTATAATTGCTTGGAGTTAGTATTAGCGAACATATAATTTATGGAAGAAGATCAGGGAAAACTTACGAAAGAGAGTTATGGATCAGATTAAGGATAACAAAGAGTCGGCACCTTTGCTAAAATATCTGTCCATTACAGCTTTTTTTATTGCTGTTATTATTTTGGGCTTTTGGTTAACACGTCCACTAACAAAAACTAAGATAGAAATTTCTCGAGTAGGGGAAAAGGCAAATGTTATTCATGGTGGAAAGCTTCGTATTGGAGATTCAATTCAAACTGAAAAAGTAACACATTTTGAATTCATTGATGGTTCTAAGATAAAGCTTTTGGGAGAGCTTGAGGTAAAATCTGCCAAAGTCATATATTTGAAATCAGGAGAAATCTCTGTAAATGCTGTTCCTCAAGGAGATGAAAAGCTTACATTGATTACTGATCATGCTAAGTCTGCAGTTTTTGGAAGTTCATTTACTGTAAAGAAGTTAATCGGTGAAACAATCCTTGATGTATCAGAAGGTAAAGTTGAGTTTGATACAGGTGATAAGAAGGAGATTGTTAGTGGAGGCTTAACAGCCATTACATATAAAGGAGATATAATCTCTTCAACAAAGGGAGTGGGGCATGTCAAGTTTCTTGTTTATAAAAGAGAATTGACTTCAGACAGTTCCTTAAAATTCTTTGCTCCTTTTGAAAATCAGGATCCGTTAAAAATAATTGCATATCCGGGGAAGTCTTTAAGCTTTATTTCAGGTAAGTTCGTAAATGGTAGAAAGCCTTTTGTAAGAGCTCTAGAAAATGGAACTCTTGAAATTAAAGGTTCTGAAAGCTTCAATTTAAATATGCCCTGTACAGTCGGAGCCTGGGTAAAGGTGTCAGAATTTAAAAACTACCCTTCTATTCTGACTAAGGGCAATAATGCCTGGCGAATTCAAATGAATATAAATGGTAAGCGTATTCATTGTGGGTTTGGAAATAAAGATCAGTTTATAAATGGGAAAAAGTTTGTTGAATTGAATCAGTGGATTTTCATCACTTTTGTAGGAACGGGAAATAAAGTAAAAGTCTATGTAAATGGTGAATTGGAAAATGAGCAAGTAATAGATGCTTATAATTTAAATAATGATTCAGCAATAATGATTGGTGGAAATAAGATTGTTCCGGAGCAAAGTTTTTCAGGCCAAATTGGTAATACATTTATCTTAGAAAGAGAGATGTCACATTCGGAAGTAAAGTCCATTTATGACTGGTATAAATAATTATTAAAGATTTATAAATAAATAAGATACATTAAAATATTTAATTATCTGATAATATACATTTCTTAAAAAAAACCAGTCTGGGTTTAAAAACTAAAAAAAAAAATAAT
>Ga0075480_10002304_pt1 | contig 12255 bp, 31 predicted proteins | sample DEB08_DNA_7_FD_81590 | JGI IMG/M metagenome (GOLD analysis project Ga0075480, IMG submission 81590) | Aqueous microbial communities from the Delaware River and Bay under freshwater to marine salinity gradient to study organic matter... | ecosystem: Environmental > Aquatic > Marine > Coastal ... | reverse complement strand
CTTGGTCCCTAAATTCATCGCTGTGACGCATTGCATCTAGGTATCCAATTGTTCCGACTACTTTTTCATCAACATCAGGCATCAAGTTTACATCTTCAAATACCTGCAGCAAATTAATTTGCAGTTGTTCTTTTAGTTCCTGCTTGTTCATGCTTCAAATGTTACTTCAGTTTCAACTTCATTCACAATGCGCTTGGTACTATCCATATTGATAATGTAACGGCAACGATCAGTAAATTCCTGCTTCGTCATTTTATTACCAAGCGATGACAAATTGTCCATAGGCAACTCAGTACCATGCTTATAACCAACTTGCAAATTACTCAACGCAAGCGGAATACCACTCGAAGCAGTACCTGTGAAATAGCGATACTTAATTGCACCGTCCTTCAATTCGCAAATCAAAGTTGACTTGTTTGACATACCGTCTTCGAGGTGGAAATGGAAAATTTTCATCATTTTTTTGGTTTAATATACGAACGAATTTTCAAGCTACAAGGGTCAAACAATCTCCCCAAACATATTTTGAAAACCAAATGACAACTTCATCTTGTTATCATTGTCAGCTTTGTCAAATGCACTGACAAGTACTTGCTTAAAGCTACCATGCTTACCTTGACGGCATTCCTCAAGGTGAGCAAGTTGCAAGTCACGTTCATTTATTGCTGTTTCCTCTTCGATCAATTTTTCCAAATCATCAATTTGGTGAAACGCATAACCAAAGCTCTCAGTGAACTCATTATTGTCAATCATGCTCTGAGCCTTTTTCAATGTGATGTTATTGTAAAACTCCTCACCATTGGCAACAATCTGCCACCGCAAATCATCATAGCTATCGTCACTCACACCTGTAACATCAAACAACTGCTTATACAGTTCACCACACTTGCGGCGAGCAAATGACTCAACCTTTCGCATTCCATCAAGCGACAAACCTGATTCATTGGTCAAATACAATCCTGCTCCTTTATGACCACGCTTATTGAAATTCATATCTTCAATAACCTGCCACATCACACTTTCCATTGACTTATCCATCCTTTTTTTGGTTTAATATACGATCGAATCCTCAAGTTACAAGGGGCTCAAATACTCTCGTTTAATACTTAAAACCAATAGTCGCAGGCGGATTAGCTTTTGCCGCTAAAAAATTAACTTGTTCCTGCCTCTGCTGTATCATTACTTTACTTGCTTCTAACAGTTCAACGTCAAACTCATCGTTGACCCAATCAATAAACAGCTTTGTAAGTAGTTTTGACTTAATTTTATCTAGCATTTGTTAGGCATTAACTCGATCCAAAATGTCTTGAACCAGTTCAGTTTCACCATTCATATTTTCAACCAGTACTAGTGGTTCTTGACGCATTGCAGGATTCTCAACAATTTCATATAGGTAATCTTCACCACATTTCCCGTAATCGTCTTCAGTGTTCAAATAAACACGACCATTGCCTGAGTGTTCTTTCAATTCAAACACGATTGAACAAGCCAAATCGTTGAAACCATTGAATTGTTTACCATTACCAGCGTTCAATCCATTTACAATAAAACCACTGTTACAAATGTCAATCAATTTCTGACCCAACCCTTCAGGGTAACCATCATAGTGGTGATAAATGTTTGCAATGAAATTACCGTCGCAGTCGCTGATTTTAATACTAGCTCTTGTTGCCATCTTTTTTTATTTTAATATACGATCGAATTTTCAGATTACAAGGGGCTAAATTAAGCTCCCCTCATATTGTAAAAACTACTTAATGAATGTCCTTCAAAAAGTGCCTCTGAAAAATAGTTTTCGCTACTCCAAACTTCAACACATCCCGTTTTAGGGGTAACAGTGAATAAAACATTGCCTGTTTCTCTGTCACAGATCCGAAAATCATCACGTAATGGCCCCATCATTGGACAATTGTTTTTGAAAAACACATAATGCTTATCCAAATCAATGTCCATTTTTTTAGCGAACCGACGTGACGCTCTAAATAGAGTGTTCGCTTTGTTTTTCAATGATGTGTCCTTGCAGAACCAATCATAAAAATTGTAGCAGTTGCTTTCATTTCCGTCTGTATCAACGTAACGACCCTCACTAAACGCTTCAAACTGCTTACGCAATGTTCCTTTTCTTCCACTCATAGCAAATCTTCATTTATATCATTAATCAACTGGAGCAATTTTTGGCGATACTCCTCATCGCGGTCATTCGATGCTTCATAGCGAATATGTTCCGAACAATCGACAAGATCATGAAACGTATTCTCGAAGCGACAGTAGCTCATATTAGCCATTAGTCGTTCAGTTTCAAAGTGTGAGTAATGTTTTCAACAATGGTAGGAATGTAATTATCACCAAAAATAGGATTCGCGCCTTTTGCTTTGATGCGCTTATTTTCCTCTTCTTGTTGCAACTTAACCAATTCCAGCCCTGTGCTGATAATCGCTTTTTCAAATTTTGTTAATTTACCCATCTTTTTTTATTTTAATATACGATCGACTTTTCAGTCTTCACGGGTCAAAAAATGATTTTCAAAAAGGTGTTGATCAAGATGCTTAACATTCTCTCTCAATTCATCTGTACTCATGGCTTGTGTTAATTCATCTAAAATCGATTCAACACCAACGTGTTCAATCATTTCATTCAGTATGTCAAATAATTCGTTTCTCATTATCCATTAATTTCATTGTAAGCCAAATCAGCGGCTTGTTCAACTGTGTAACCATCTTCCAGCAACTGCTGGAACAATTCATCTATTTGATCGTCGATCATCTTCCAAAAATTTTATACAATTTCAAAACAAAACTATCCGTGTACGGGATATCATACTTCATACCTACTTTATCAGCATAATTAAGCAAAGTAGTAGCAGAATTAACTGTCAAATCGCCTACAACATAAGCACTTTGCAAATTATCAATGATTGCTTGTGTGGAGGTGGGGAAGTTTTCCATATCCTCATTAAGCAACTGACGCACTTCAGGGTTCAAATCTTTCAATAAACTCATATGCTGTGTTTTTAGGGGCGAATACCCGTTTTTATACAAATGTGACTAATAGCTAACGCAATAAAGAACACTATAACCCTAAATGTAAATGATTTGCTAAAAAACCACCTGCAAAACGTCAGGTACAACAAACCACCCAATATAAGGCTCAACCAATTGGTATCTTTGAAATCTTTACTCATTTTTCCTTAATCTTACCCCATGAATATACGAATGAAAGATGAGGACTCAAAGGTCCTCATCTCCACATTCACTTTTTACATCCATAATAAAGGATTGTTCTTCATCCTGTTCTAGTAGCGAAATGATTTCTCGTTTTCGCTGTTCACTTGCACCTGAATACATTTCAGCTTTAAGTGTGTTTCGTTGCTCAAAAGTAAGCAATCGCTTCATCAGTCACGTTGATTGATGACATCTAGCTCTCTATTCAAAGCGCCAGTTACATCAAACGACTTGGCAACGCGTCTAAACACGTAACTTGCGTCACGGTTAGACATACTACGAACAATTTCTTCTAGAAGCACTTCATCGTTTCCAAATACACGACGCATTGCTACTAGTTCGTCAAAGCGACGACGGTTTCCCTGCTTAGAGGGGGTGTTTGTCTGTTGAGACATGTTAAATATATTAATTAATTAAACAAAAAGAATTCATTTTTAGTAGTGAATCGGAGGGGCGGGAAACAACCCCCGACACCCTCCTTCACTAACAACACAAAACACGTTTATACTTGCTCAAAACTATACTGTACATTACCTGAACGGAATAGTGAGAAATAAATCTTATCACCAACATCGCCTCGGCGATTCTTACTAAATACCATGTAACGCAAAGCATCACGTCCACGGCCATCAAACTTCAAATGGGCCATTGCTGTGGTCATATGCTTGATTCGATTCGAACCAGCGAAATCACCACCTTTGGTCATTTGTTGAATATTGATAAACGCAGTGTGCTTATTACGCTCATTACCTGCTTTATTATGCTTATCCATCAAATCAAGCAACCATGACTCGGCTTTCTTACGCGTCCATCCATTCTCCTCTTGAACCATGTCGTTTACCTCAGCCCAACTGTCAATCAACACAATATCAAATCCTTGATCAAGCGACTTTTCAATAGCGGCTTGAGGACAAGCAGCATACTGCTGCATAAACAAAATCGGAATACGACCGAACTTAGGAAAACGTTTGGTATAACCAAACATGTCAATTTCATTCATTTCACCTGAAATGAACAATACACGCTTACCCTTTTCCTGAAAATTAGCAAGCAAATCCAACAACACTGTTGATTTACCTACACCTGGGTCACCAATCACAACAGTATTGGTACCAGGAAAAATACCACCCTCAGTGCTCAAAACGGTATCTACAATAGTACCAGTTTTCTGAGGGGTGAATAGTGAAGGATCAAACTTCACATCGTTCATTTTAGTAAATTCTACATGCTTCAACACCGTTTTAGGTGTAACAGCATTTTTACGGGGGCGTCCACGTCCAGCCATTTTGTTTTGTTTTGTTTTGTATTGTGTTAAATTCATCTCTCGATCTTCTCCTTAAATATACGAATGAATTTTCAGTAAACCAAAAATCCTCACTTTTTCGCTTTCTCTAAAGCATCAAATATGATGTTAACAAATGTTCCGTTATAACCACCCTCAACTGCTTTAACTGGGGTCATACCACAACCCTTAGCTTCGAGGCCTTCAAAAATTTCAGTGCATAGCACTATTATATTTACTTCTTTTGCCATTTTCTTAACTTACGATTGTGAATATAAGGTAAAATACTAAGGAAGCCAAAAAGCACTTACCTGCTTTTTCTATCATCCACCAATTGTCTTCATACTGTTTTTTTCTTCTTCCTTGCATTGGTTTTTTTATTCTTATAAAAGACTTTTCTATAACCAAATTCCTCCATTCGACGTTGTTTAATAGGAAAACGGCTAAAATTACCCATACCGTCCATATCCATTACATCATATGATGAATCTTCACGTTGTTGGGTTTGCTTGGAACCATTATTAATGTTCCAAATTGTAAAATACATGTAGACAGCAAAAATAACGCTACCCACAATCCACATAGTTACATTCATTCTGTTTTATTGACTTTATCAATTACTAAATAAAATACTAATAATGTTACAGGCCAATGTGATGAATATAGTGCTTCTTCGGTATAGCCGTTCATTCCTAATCCTACTGAATAGAGCAATGCTGCTAATGCTATTGCTACTGGTGTCCATTTTACATACTTTTTCATGTTAATTTATTTTTTTAATTTGTACCCGAGAAAGGGCTCGAACCTTCACGCCATAGGCACTGGTTCCTAAGAACAGCGTGTCTACCAATTCCACCACTCGGGCAAGCCGCTTTACTCAGCGGGTAGTGTTTCTAGATGATCAAGCAATTCACTTACAGTAGCAAGCGAGTCAATGATTTTTTGGTTGTTAATAAACACACTGTCTGATACAAAATGTGCAGTATCTTGGGTGTAGTCGTGCTGAACACCCATAATTTCAATTACATGGTCATGCTTATCCTTATTGCTGCATGATGCGAGGCCCATTAGGGCGAGTGTAAAAAATACCTGTTTCATGGTATAGGTTTTTGTAAATGGTTTACGGTTAGTATTAATTCTTCTATTTGAGCAATGTTAAGCCGATCGTATAGACGGTTAACTTGCTTTGATTTCGTGCCCTTGAAAGGTAATAATAAAATTACCAATATCAAAATTCTAATCAGATTCTGTTTCATTTTTTTCTTTCTTAGCTGCCATTCGTGCTTCGTATTCTTCTTTGTTTTTAATTTTCTTTTCCTTGATTTGTTCTGATATCTTTTCAGGTGCCCAATCCTCCATAGTTGTTACAGCTGTAAACATTGATGCTGCAACACCTAAGTTAATTAAATCACTCTGTGTAGCACACGAAGAGAACAAAATTGGAACCACAAATAGTAGCTTTTTCATAGTAGGAGATGAGGGACTCGAACCCCCGACCCTTGCCGTGTAAAGGCAATGCTCTAAACCAACTGAGCTAATCTCCCATTTGCACCCCCTAGGGGGTGCAGGCATTTAATTCGCCTCACACGCGTGATCCCGCTGGGATTCGAACCCAGGACCCACGCCTTAAAAGGGCGTTGCTCTACCAGCTGAGCTACGAGATCAGATCCGCACCCCCTAAGGGGCACTTGCATTGCCCTAATGCCAGAGGGTCATTTGCTCCGTGCAAATAGTCAAAAACGCTACAATTAAGTAGATTTCCTAGGCCCGTGAGTGGTTAGCCTCCGACCAGGTGTTGTGCTGCTACCAAACCAACTCACACAACTAGTGTAGGGACGACAGGAATTGAACCTGTGACCTTCAAGATATAAGCTTGATGCTCTAACCAATTGAGCTACGTCCCCATATTGGTGCGTCACGTTTAAATTACGTAGTGACGTCATCAGCGAATTAAAAACCAGTAAATCAAAGAACTTAGTACGCCCACTAGGATTCGAACCTAGGACCTACAGCTTAGAAGGCTGTTGCTCTATCCAGCTGAGCTATGAGCGCATATTTTAGTACCCGGGGCGGGGCTCGAACCCGCACTCACCGTTCGGCGAAACAGATTTTAAGTCTGTCGTGTCTACCAATTCCACCACCCGGGCATTCATTTATTTTATGTGTTCATACACCATATTGATTACTTTGTGCATATCATCCTGTGTCAACTTACCATACTTGGATTCGTGTCGCTCTGTAAAGTAATTCAACTTATCAGGGTTTTGATTTGCGATATGGTGGGCAATTTTTGGCAGGTACCCATCTGCGTATTTTGTGTTGTTTTTCATTTTTCTAACCTTCTTTCTTTATTAAATATACGATCTTCTATCCTTAAATCCAAATTTCTAAATAAACTTTTTCATATGACGCTTTATGACTCTAATATGACTTACATTTGACTGGTGTATGTATAATCGAACTATAAACCCAACAATATGAAATACTTACTTGCAATCGCAGTAGTATTGTGTTTAATGGGTTGCGCAACTAATAGTCATACACAATCTACTTATCAATATCCAAACGATACTATAACAGTATTTACAGCTAACGGTATCGAATATATTGACTAATTAGGAAACGAGGGGGACATACGTCCCCCTCTCCTATATATTAGGCCGCTGCGGTCTCAGACAAGTAACTGCTCGCAAGCTCCCACAACCCCTGGTTGAGCTTTACCTGTGACTTGAAACCCTTCACGGGACGGGCCTTACGCTCCTTTTTTCCTAACGCGTAATCAAATTTACCATTCACAATTTTTTCCTGGATGCGGTTAAATACTTCCCACAATCCATCACCATCGTCTTCCTTACGTGTTGACTCAAGGATATCTTCCATGTCAACAATCTTTTCAATCGCCTCTTCGGTTGTATTAGTAAACCGGAGCATAGCTGCTTGACGAGCAAACTCAAGCTGTTGCTCACGCTCCAATTTTTGTTCCTTCATATCGTCAACCTGCTTGAGGTAATCAGGAATCTGTTCTACTAGCTCGTTTACAGCGCCCTTAATGGTTTCAAAGTCGTAGCCGTAGTGACGAACCTTCATTGAACCAAAGTCCTGCGACTTAACAACCATACCATTAGAACAAACCAAACGGAAAATACCTACATCCAATTTGAATGCAGTAGTACCATCGTGGCTATTAGTAAGCAACAATTCAGGATACTCGGTTTTACCCTCCTCCATGAAGTCATAGTTAACAAACTTGACCATGTGGCGACCAGTACCACTACGCTTTTTACGTGAATTAACACGGTACGCATTAATGGGTGTCCAACCCAACTTCATAACGTCCTCAATAACTTTTTCAGTTGGAACGTGAACATAACGATCTGTAATACCTAACTTCTGACGAAGTGCTGGGTTAATTTCGGGTGTAGCGATTTCAGGACAAATCATCTTCAACTCATCCATAGTGAGTGAATCGCGGTTTTCAATCTTTTGATTGACTGTATTAATTAACTGCTGCGCAGTTGAGAATTGTGTGTCTTGTACTTCAGACATGATAATAAATTTGTGTTTTTAACTAACTTTCTTCTCTAAATATACGGTAAATTGGCTGGTAAACCAACTTTCTAAATAAAACTTTTTCCTACTCCTATATCCAAAATAACAGCTTTCTCTGGTATACCTGGAATTTTTGTAGCTTTATCAAGTACTTCGTCAATATTTCTGTTACGAATTATTTTTACTTTGGTTTTAGCATTGGAGCGATTTGATGTCTTAAATTTTACTACAACAGGTGTAATATATGATCCATCCCTAGCCATTATGATTTATTTTTTTCCATTAAATGATACATAATCCGTTCTGTTACTGTATAGATCCATGTATTGATTCGTGGATCTGAGAAACTGTCTTTTTTCTTTGGGTCAATTAGGATTTTAAGGTTGCCCTTCATTTCACTTTGAATTAACTCTCTGATATGATCTTCGTTTTTTAACATTTTGCCCATTCATTTGAATAAGCAAATCTACTATTTTTTCTTATCTTTCTCAAGTGGCTAACGTCTTCTCCCTCTTTTAATTGAACAAGTTTCCCATTAAGAGGACCTTCATATAAGAAATTTGTGTCTTTATATAAAATAGGACCATCGTAATGTTCACTGTTGATACGTCTATCCCCAGCATATGATCTAAAACCGGCACAAGTGACTTGATTCCATTCCCCATTTGACATTTTGACTTCAAGGTGTTTCCATACATCAAAAAAATATACTAAATTTTTACTCACAAAATTTCATTTATAGAATTCTTAACTAAAAGATAAAATGAATAAATTAAAGTAAGCCTTAATGCAATTTCAATTATCTTAAGCACGGGGGGAATAACATGTCTAAAAACCCAATCTTCAAATTGTTGAGCTAATTTATTATAAGCTTCAATTAATTGTCTCATGGTTCAATATATTCTTTATGTAATTTTTCATAACTTACACTTTGTAGTGTTTTAAATTGTCTACTATTATAAAGTGGCCTTGCATCGTCATATGATTCACTAAACACAGGTAAACCACCCTTTAACCCACTAAAAAACTGAGCGTCATTGTTTATTACTATATAGGCTCTATGCTTTGTTTCAAATAAATCATTTAACCTATCAATATAGTATTTAACTTTACCCATTTAGTTGTTGTTTATATTCAAATTTATTCAACAGTGTAATAATAGTATCTATGTTATCTCGAGCGTCTGTAAGGAGTTCTATTTGTCCCCTTAATTCTTCCATAATTTGGGGGTGCTCACCAATACCAACTGCATTAGTAAGGTATACTTCAATCGTTACTTCAGCTTCAGCTGCTATACCTTCATAATGCTTTCTCGCTGCGTTTAATCTGTCTAAGTTCATAATTTATTATATTTAATTGTTTTGCTAACTTATGTATAGGTTCGGGGTTATGATTGAGCCATTGTTTAAGTGCAAACTTCCATTTAAATTGAATGTACAATTTTTTTATTTGTAAGCCAAATTTCTTAACCATGGGCTCCTTTATTTGTTAAATAATCAGCTGCTTTACTAGCTACTACTTCATCTGGTTTAGTAAACACTTGAATACCAAGTGACGATCCCCAACCTGTAGCTAGTGTAACTAGTTTGTTTGAGTAGTATTTTTTATCTTGATTCAAATCAAAATCAATTGCATGTAAACGTATGGGAGAATTTTCAGTAAACCAAGTAACAAATGACATAATTCGTTCTATTTCGCCCATTAATCGCTCCCACTTAGTTAATTTACGTGTTACTATTTCTTTATGATAAACATAGTGTACACCTCTACTACCATAACGATACGCTACTACAGTATAATAAACGATTGTTCCATCACCTCTAAGTTTAGAGTCACCACCAACATATATTTTAATATCGGGATGTTTTGTAACTTGTTTTAAGGTATAAGATAGAATATCTATTGCCTTACCGTTACTTTTTCGAAATATTTTCACAATAAGTAAAACTTATATTAGAGGTACAAGTTGAGTACCAATATTGTTGTTTAGGTGTAGGGCCTTTGGGCGTGCTGAGAGCACATTTCATCGCGTCATAATAACTATCCATCTGATTTAGCAAATTCGTCGTTAGCGATAATTTTATTTTTAATTTTCATAAGTATAGCACAATCTTCATAGCGCTCACCTGCTTCAAAATAGTCGATTAAGTATTCTAAATCTTTAATTTTTTCTTCAGGTTTCATAAAAGCGTTCAAAACATAATCTGCTCTAAAATCGTCATTTGTTTTAAGCAGGTTGAGTGTGGTTTCATTCGCTTTGTGAATAAACTCATCAACATCAATTTTTTCTTCTGGTACAAAACTAAACATAAATTGTGAAATATCTTTTATAAAATCTTTATTTTTAATCTTTTTGTAACTGTCCCATCGTTCATCCTCTTTAGACATTACTTCATAACTGTTGAACATGTCACCTTTATGCTCTTCTAAACCCCATAATTCACTTGATGGGATTATAATCATAAACATACCAAAGTCTTTACTACCCTTACCAAATATTTGTTCGGTTTTTACAGGGTAACTTTGACGCTTTAACCACCCATGTAAACGTAAATGTTGTATTCCGTCCTCAGTGGTTAAACATACTTCGATATATCCTTTTTTAAATGTCATAGTTATTTAAAGCTCTAAAATCATCGTCAGTGAATAGGTTTTCTTTAGTATCGTTTTGAATGTATTTTTGTACTAACTGTCGAATATAAATACGCTCTGAATCCGCACCGCCGTCATTTGGGTATTGAGGGTATATAATTAATGATGCTGTTTCTTCTAATGTAAAATCATCTACTAGCATATCTGCTATTTCTAATAGCATTCTTGTTGATATGTTTGAGCTAATTTTAGCGTCATCTCTAGTTAATTCATCGCGAATACGTTGTGATATATCGCAAATGGCTTCAGTTGATATAGCATTCAAATCAGGAAACTTCATAGAAATTAATTCCATTTCTTGTTCTTTGTTCAAAACATCCATTTCAATAACTGAAAAACGATCAACTAATGCTTTATCTAGGGTACGTGTTGAGCTATATTCATAACCTACATTAGCAGTTGCAATAAAACTAATATTATCAGCAACATCAATTGTGGGGCTTTCAACTTCTTCATCCAAACGTAACTTGCGTATATTCGCATCCAATACCGGCATCAATATATTCCATGCCTCTGGATTGGCCCGCGATAATTCATCGAGTAAAATGACAGTATTCGGTGATTTAATCGCCTTAACGAATGCAGATTCTTCAAAATATGTACCATCTTTAAAATACGTGTTTCCAATAAGCGCTGAACGAACATCTTGCGTACTCCCTAAGTTAAAATAAAAGATTTGCTTTCCAAGGGCCTCAGCCGCTTTAAAAACAATCTGTGTTTTACCTGTACCTGCGGGTCCAACAAACATAAGGTTTTTACCTTTATTTATACAGCGAGTTAGGTATTTCCATTTAAGGTCGCTAATAATAAAATCGTCTGGTTTAATAGCCATTGTAGTTGATTTGTTTTCTGTGGGTGTTTCGTCTCCAACTATATCGTTCTGCTCAATGTATTGAAACCCATTTCGGGTTCCACGTTGGTATATAGCAACGTACTGGTTAAAGTTAATTGCTCGTTCAACCCGTTGTTTCATATCGGGTCTATCTTCAATAAAATAAGGTGTGTTTGAAAGCATATCAATTGCTTTAACTTTCTTTTCTGTATCGTAGTAGCCTTTCAGGATGTGAGTATAATTCATACTGTGAATATACGAACAAAAATAAAGAGAGCCAAAAGGCTCTCTTAAAGTATAAAAAATAAAAAGAAAATTAGCGTTTTATTCTTTTAAATCGCGTAAGTGCTTTGTTAATTTCTTTTACAGCTTCACTGATAGAGTAATAAAGCATGAATTCTGCTTCCCCCTCGTAGTCTGGATCAGCTTGCGCGGTGTTAGAAAATAATTTAGCTTCCTCTTTTAAAGCTTTTAACCCTTCAAGAACATTTAATGTTTTCATTACAAGTTCTTCTTGTGTACTTTCATTGAGAAATTGCTGTTTGATTTCCTCTTTTACTATTCTACGTAATTTTTGTTCGTTCATTGGGGTTCTATTTTAAAAATGTGGTTTGGCTACTGATCTTTTTCGAGTAAAGTGGGGCGGTAGTTTATTTTGGGAACTATCGTATGGATACCCTTTTAGGTCACCTGGGTAGCCAGGTTGAATTGGATGTTCT
>Ga0075480_10002300_pt1 | contig 12260 bp, 9 predicted proteins | sample DEB08_DNA_7_FD_81590 | JGI IMG/M metagenome (GOLD analysis project Ga0075480, IMG submission 81590) | Aqueous microbial communities from the Delaware River and Bay under freshwater to marine salinity gradient to study organic matter... | ecosystem: Environmental > Aquatic > Marine > Coastal ... | reverse complement strand
TTCTTTAGATAAGAACTAATTGGTAGTATGAACTACTTACTACATATTACTATTAACAAATTATCTTTAAATTACTTTCAAAATGACAACAATATTAACTTATTGAAAGTTATATGATAGTTTTACATCGTAAAATAGTTAACAGTTGTAAGCCTCTTACCGACGTGCGATTCACTACCTGTTTATGTATGTTCCGGATCTTGATCGAAAACGTGATGCATTGATTTCATCACTGGAGAAGATATCACCTGCACTGATATCACCTGCAATGATACCATTTTCACCTAGGTTCAATGAAGTTTGAACTTCAATATTTGAACCTCCTTGCCTCACTCTTATAAAATCAACTTCTAATGTGTTTGTATTTACAGATATATCTTTCGTGTCACCATCGTGTTTAATAATGTCCGCACCTATGTACTTTTGTAATATGTTATAGTTTTCAATACTTGCTAAATCATTCAAATTTTTCGCATTGTTTATTAAATTATTCAAATTATCAAAATTTGTAGTACAAGTCAAAAACTTCAGTCTGTCACACGTACTCGTCGTTCCCGACGGACAATCGTCAGGAACGACGGTTGTAAAACCTTCCTTTTTTTTGAAGGTCTCGTCCAACCACCTCATCTCACCCTTTTTCCTGTACATCGACACCACCATATCCTTGATCATCGTCACCACTATGATCATCATCACCAAATACAGGAAATCTATTACCGACTTGCTCTTGAAAAACTTGAAGACTTTCGTTATCATTTGTATTTACACATTTTTTTTTTTTACATAATTTCACCATAACTTATATTCGTTTAATGTAAAAAATGTCGAAAGACATATGTAACACTGTCATCACTATACCTCAATTCTCTGGTACCTGTTGGTTCAACGCATTGCTTATGTGTATGTTCTACAGTCAAGGTATGCGTGACCTTTTACTTAAAAACCTTAAAAACAGTGATCTCTACGTTCGTAATAAAGAATTCTACGAGATTATTATGGACATTATGCAAAACCGATATAGAAAAGTTAAAGACGAAGACCAAATATTCTTCAACCAACTCAAACCCGAAAAAATGTTATCCCTCTTACACAGTATCGATCCAAAACACTTCTACTTCAACCCATCTATAACAGCTGGTCACCAAGGAATATACTATTTCGTACGTCTATTCGATTATTTCGGTCTCAAAAAAGAAGTTATCTTCCTCAACAAAGACAAAAACAAGTTTATATACTCTGTCCTAAATAACAAACCGTATGTCAAAGAAATGAAATCTAAAAAACACAACAAAGATCACGTTCGTTACGTATGGCAATATTATTCTCCACCCAAAATCAATTTCAAAGAAGTTCTCTCCAGAAACACAAAAGTCCTCGTCGTTACTTCCATCTACAATCACATACGTAACAACAAAAACATTATGTTCGAAACATCCTCCGGTAAATACATAGACGATACCTTAGAATTCAACGGTAAAACTTACAAACTTGACTCTATGTTACTTACCAATTACAACGCAGACACTTGTAAGAAAACACATCAAATAGCGGGTATTACCTGTGAAGAAAATCGTTATTTGTACAACGGATGGATTCGTTATTCTACAGATCCCTCTATGACTTACTTCACACAAGAGAATCCTTGTGAATTGATTAAATATGACTGGAGTAGAAAGAATTTTAACTTCTGTCTCAGTACCGACAAGTGTGGCATTAAAAAAGGTAACCAAAAAGAATTATGCTTCAATAACCTTAACGAGAAATACACATCTCTCATCTACGTCATCGATAAATCAACTTCTAAGCCTGTTGACAAACCCAATAAGTCTGTTGACAAACCCAATAAGCCTGTTAAAGAATGTCCGGAAGACAAAATTCTAAATCCAAAAACAAACCGTTGTGTTTCTAAGACCGGTGCTATCGGTCTTAGTATAATTAATCAACAAAATAATAACAAACCTAAGCCTGTTGACAAACCTAATAAGCCTGTAAAGGAATGTCCGGAAGATAAGATTTTAAATCCAAAAACAAACCGTTGTGTTTCTAAGACAGGTACTATTGGCAAACAATTGCTAAAAATTTGATTTATTGTATATCGTTCAATCTTACAAATTATATAAATATTCAATCAAGATGCAGGTGTCTTATCTTCCTATCTCTATCACTCTAAAACACGATAAGACTCGTCCACTCACCCTTAACCAAAACAACTCTTGTTACAACCAATCCACTATTGTTGTCTTTCGCGACACCTTCAAGGCAAACCACTTCAAGAATGTTATGTTAAACAAGGGTATATGCGTCTCAAAAAACACTTGGACTCTCTATTACGACACCAACAATGAGAAAAAAGTAAAGTTTACAAGTGAACTGACGAACGTTGAATATGTGAATAAAAATGTCTTTAACTTGACACCATTCAACTTCAATAACAACGAACTCGTCGACAAACTTATCACTTACAAGATATCTGTTCTGTTTCTACACAATTTTATGTTTCAAAATAACACTATTGAAATGTTTGGAGACATTTGGACACCACCTGATGATGTTAAGTACTACCCGAGTGACATCGAGTCTCTCTACAATAAGATAAAGTAATCAAAGGTTTACAACTGTTAACTATTTCACTATGTAAAACTATCATATAACTTTTAATAAGTTAATATTGTTGTCATTTTGAAAGTATTTTAAAGATAATTTGTTAATAGTAGTAAGTAGTTCATACTACCAATTAGTTCTTATCTAAAGAACTAATTTAACAAAGTTTAATACTTTGGAACATATTAAGTTCGATAACCAAGAACTTGATTTTTACGAATCAACGATTCGTAGGGTAGGCGTTCCATTACCCTTAATGAAAACAAATAAAATTAACTACTAATTCGTTTTACATAGTTTTTTTGGAACAGTTCATTCAATTTCTTAATGCTCATTTGTTTCCATACCGATCTATCCAACTCTTCTTTTAACGGTACTCTTGGTAGTTCATTAAAAGAAGTTTTCTCCGGTTCTTTTTTGTGTACACTCTTTTTGCGGAACAAGTTAATTAAATATTTTAACATTTTTATATTCAATTGAGATTATTTGGAATCAAATGATTAATTTCTTTTGTTAAAATTTGATTAATTCATCACTTTCATCAAATATACAAATAATAATGTTCTTTACATTCTATTCTAAATGACAAACTTAAAAAATGATGAATTCTATTTTGTATATTAATTAATTTTAACTATGCTTCGTTTACAAAAGATTTTCTTTCCTTTACGGATCGTGTGTTCACAAAAACACTCGTTCCCAAACAAGAATGTACATAAGAACAACATCAAACCATTCTCTGTACGTACTCACTCTTTCAACAACAAAATTATAAACAGAATCGAAAACAAAAAGAAAGACGTTGAAACCAATCTTGTTACCGAATTGAAGAAAATAACAGAACTAGATGACTCTACTCTGTTACAAATCTATCACAGATCTATCTCTTTTCATCAAGCCACCAAACAACGTTCTGGGTCCTTGTTAGAAGAAAGTGTTATCAATATTCTACGATCCAATTACATTCCTTATCAACAACAAGTCATAATTGACGAGAACGGTTTTATCACTAACAATCGAAAAGACTGTTACTACATCATTGACATAGTCGTGGGTTTATCAATCAATCTTGGTGACCATATTTCCAAACATATCGTTCTCAGTTGCAAAACAACGTGTAGAGAGAGATGGAAACAAGACGAATGGACATTACAGTTTGTACCAAAAAAATATCTATTACTTACATTGTCAAATGACTATCCACCATCAAAACGGTTCAACGAAAACCATCAACGGAAGATTGTCACTTGCTCACCCAAACAACGAGATAACAGATTGTACAAAATCGATTTTGATGACCTTATCGATGAGATAATGTCATCTTAAATCAATCTTCTAAAAGATAGACAAAAATGCGTGTTGTAGGCTTTCAAATACTTGATTATTGTATTAATCAATACATTTCTCATTAGTCAAATTCTCATTAATTGTATTATTAATGGTTACGTTTTGTTGATTTATAGGAATACACTTACCATTCCGTTTGTGTTTATACTTTTGATCTCTCGTTTCAAACACTTTATAACAATTAGGACACGTCAATACATCAAAACCATTACATTTTGATATGTGTTGTTTGTATCTTTTTTTACTTTTGAAGTCTTTTTTACACTTTGGACATTGTAATTTCATTTCAACTGTATTTTGCCCATTCATAATATTTTCATATTTTCCATTAATATTACCATTTACAGTGTTGTGACAAGGATGTTTTTTATTTTTGTGTGTTAGATAATGGGATTCATTTATTGTAGAGTAACTACAATTTTCACACTCGTACACCATTTTATCATCATTACAAATATTCGGTAAATCATGATTATTCTTGTTATCATCTATTTGTTGTTGGCGTTCATATAGTAGTTCATATTTTTTTTGCAATTTTTCGTAATTAAATTTTATGGTGTTATTTTCTTCTTTAACAGCAGTAATAAGCCGATCTTTATTGTGTATCATATCTTGAATTTTAGTGTGATTGTGAATAGAATCAAAATTATAACCGATGATATTCAATATATCTTTCATCATACTACACAAGTCTCCTTCGAAATATTCGGTTCCATAGATTATGACATTGGTATACCGTTCATTGAAGAGATGGACAAGATTTTTCTCTACCGTAACTCCATCAAAACACGAAATATGCAAGTGAAGTTTTGAACCTCTAGGATAACAATTGAACCGTCTTAGTTCGTCTTGGGACGTACGACCAATTTTGAATATACATTTGTTTTGTGTGATACACTCTCTTGTTTGAAGAAGATAGATGGAGTCGTACATATTTTGTACCCAATATTTTCAAAATTTTATAGACAAACGTATTGATATAAAGAGTAATACAGATTATATAAAAAAATATGGAAAAATCAATTTTTTTAACAATAAAGTGGTGCTAAATCATTCATACAAAAAATCGAAAGTTACATACTAAGATATTCTTGAAGAAGTTCGTTCAAAATCACTCAGACTAGGTTCCAAAAAAATAAAAATATTCATTTTTTTATATAATTCCCATTCTCTTTTTTATAGTTAGTTACAGTACGATTATGAATGTTACGTAACGTGGATTTATCAAACTTACGAATCTTATTTCTTATTTCTTCTTCGTTGTCTTCAACGTTGTCTTCATCCATTTCGAGTTCTTCAAACAGTTCTCTTGGTATGAATCCATCTAATGCCATTAACTCGTAAGCAATGTTCTTAATGATGTTTCTTTCTTTTTCCTCTACTAATTTGATTCCCAGATTGTTTTTTACGGTGTTATAGGCTTTCAAATACTTTATAACCGTATCTATTAACGTCTCTCTTATGTCTTCAAATTCCCGAAACTCCCACTCTTTATTATCATTCATTATCATAACACCATTCCCATACTCTTCTGGTTTAATCAATGTATTATTTTCAGGTCTATCATTGTTAAAATGTACGTCATCTATAATCTTTGATAAACCATAGATTCCACTCTTTCCAAAAAGTCTTAATTTCTGTAGTATACTAACATCTTTAGACAAGTAAGACAAATCTTCACTACCAAACACGTTTGTTACATTGACGTGGTTATGTATCGTGTTATGTGAATTTATATTGTTATTATTAACCGTATTATTTGTATTATTGTTATTTGTATTGTTATTTGTTGTATTATTGTTGATGATTGTTGGAGTATTAACTTTCTGTATAGGTGATGGTGGTGTACATTTAACATTCTTGTTGTGTTCCCATCTCCCTTGTCTAGAAGAAAACACTTTAAAACATATCATACATATATTAGATACTTTGCCATTATTACATACTCTTAAGTGTCTCTCCAAATTGTCTTTTCGTTGAAATATTTTACTACATTTGAAACAATTAAATTCAGGGGTCATACTTTGAGGGACATCCATGACATTTTGAGGGACATCCATGACATTTTGAGGGACATCCATGACATTTTGAGGGACATCCATGACATTTTGAGGGACATCCATGACGTTTTGAGGTAAGACGGTATCATCCATATTTGAGGGAATAGTATTATCATTATTGGTCTTAGTACAAGGAATTTTTTTATTAATATGTCTTGTTAAATTGTTTAATCTTTTTGTGGTATATCCACATTTTTCACACTTATGCACCATTTTATGATGAACATATATTAATTTTTTAAATGAAAATAACTGACTCAATTTTGTGCTCAATTTTTAAAATAGAAAATCTATATATCATATATGGTAATAAAAACTGTGCTCAATTAATTAATTTTAGCTGACTCAATTTTTGAAAATTGAGCACATCAAAAAGTGGGATTTTCGAAAATCTTGGCCAACGGTTTATATTTTCACCCAGACTCTCATTTTCACACAAAAAAATATAAAATTTGATTAATCATTTTGAACATACATTCAAAGTAAACGAATCATGGGTTGTGGTGCTTCTACAATGTCTTGTTCTAGCGATTCCAATGACGAAGTATCTCATTATAGATGACTATTACGAGATTGTCCCAATGACTATCACAAACAAATACTTATGCAACATATGTCTATGTACAGTAATTCAGGATTTAGATAAAAATTGATTCATTCCATTTTCACAAACATTCAACATAAAATAACAATGGAAATTCAAACTCTTCTTCAATCAAATGTTCTTCCTGTAGATGTTGTGTTAAATAACATCTACAATCATCTATGGAAGATCAAATCTCCGTTATCAAGAGAATTGAAGGAATCTATTGTTAATGATCACTTTCGTTTCAAAAAGATTGTGATGAGTTATTATAACAGCGAACTGTATTCGCGAAGACCGGAGAGTCAATTTTACTTTCTAGATTATCTGTTGAATGATATGATTGATGTGTTGAATGATAACTATATGATGATTGACGGAGTATCTCCTAATTTATCGAACGAGTGTCCTTGGATGACTATCGATTATCTTATGGATGATATGGACGGTGCCCTTAACAGCAAACTCTATGAAATATGGAAAATTATGACCCCAGAAAAAAAACTTATAATGTACAATTCAATCTAAATATATACTTTGTATATATTATTTTTTCGTTGTATCAAAATACTTATAGACTAATTTAAGAAAACATTGGTCTTTGAATTTTTCGTTTTCGTGACCGATTGTTGATGCACCAGTGATGTCACTGATTTGTTCGAGATCTGTGTATGTGGTGGACATGGTTGTATGTGATGGAATGAATACAGAATCTTTCAATTTTTTATTATTTATGGTAGACTAGTGTCATAGTAATACAATTGGTTACCATCTTTTTGGACAATCACAAGATAATTATTAATGAACGCCTGAGTTCTACCCAAAACCCCTGTGTAGACTAATTCGGGGAATGTGATAGATTTAGTAGTTCCATTTCTAGTATAGAAAATTGTATGTATACTAGTTCCAATATCAGGTTCCATTATCTGTATAGTGTTGTTGTAATTAGCATTTTGATAGTTCGTATATGTCATGTTATAAAACGGGGCTAAATTCGATGCATTTGCGTCATCTTGAGGATATACCGTCAGATCGCTATTTGTGATGGAAGTGTTACCATTGAAATTCGAATCCAAATTTATTTGAATAATCTCGTAGAACCTGGAAGCATATTGGATGAACCCGGAAGCATCTTGTCTCAAGGTTTGACATGTGATATATATTGTATTTGGGTCGAATATCAAAATGTTATTACTTCTAAAAAACTCAAAATGTCTTATGTTATATGTAGAGTCTGTGTAATTGTGATATGGTATTGAGTAAAATGTATTCAAATCGAGATCATTTTGTTGAGTCCACGAACCAGATATCTTTTTGAACATGGCAAATCGAAATGGTCTATAACTGTTCGCTGAACTAGTTATGTTTGCAATAAGTAAGTAGTTGTTGTATACAGAAAATGCTCTACCGAATTCGTATCCATTGTTGCCGCCGTAATCACACTCAATCGATTCATTGTATGTTTGTCCATTGTATACGTAAATTATACCTGCGTTATTACTAGTTGTATCGTCCCACATATCACCTATATAAATCATTGAACCGTTAATATCGATAGCTTGAGCCCATGAAACATTGTTTATATATTTACCTGTTGGTTTGGGAATTGTATAAAGCAATGTTCCTAATATGTCTGTCGAATCCATATTATACACATAAACCGTGCCATCGGCGACTATAAGCACTTTAGATTCTCTCACAGTTATCCAATTCACTCTATGTGATTTCTTTATCGTTTGTATTCGTAAATTATGCACAATAGTGTTCGATGGAACTTCCCCATAAGCTTGATATCCATCCACACCTACTGAATCGAAATACCTCGCTGTGATATAAATCTCGTAGGTATAATCGAAATGATATGGATTTAGATTGTTTATAGTGAATTGATGTGGATAAATCTGAGTAGATATCAAACTATATGTGTGATTTTGTGTTTGATTTTTGTAATATACCGTTACTTGTGATGAAGAAGGGGGTGTTGATGCATCAGGTCCATTCCATTCAATATTATTCCAAAGAATAGTAACACTGGAAATTGTGTTACTATACAACGATATAACAGGAGGACTTGGTATGTTGTTCGTTTTAATAAAATTACCCGGCGAAGGAGAAGGGTAAAGTTCAGTTGATCTATCGCCATAAGTCAAATGTTTTATCAAATAGAATTTGTAATCAGTATTTGGAGTCAAAGAACCTAATGTGGAAGTATCTGTTGGACCGCTTTTTCCAATAACTGCCGAGTTACCAGTTATTTGAGTAACTGTGATGAAGTCTATCGGTGGTGAAATGAAATAATTATTTGGGTTATATTGTCTAAGCTCGATACTATACGGAGGATTTTTGAAACTATATAGAGAGTTATCTCCTTGGTCCCATTCTATGTATATCATGGAACTGCTTACATTTACTAAAGTAATTGTTGGTGCATCTGGTATAGGTGGTGTGGATGTCGCATAAGAAAAGTGTGGTGTGGAGGACTCGATGGTTCCGTATATAGAATATGTCTTTATGATTTTGAAATAATAAGTGGAACTGTAATCCAATGACGAAACATTAACACTACTAATGAGAGTGTTCGTATTCAATGTGATTGTTGAACCGAAATAATTGGATTTTCCGTAGTGTAACACCGCCGAAGTAAGTGTGTCTGACGGGTTTCCGTTATTACCTAAATTATATTCAATCGACATGGAGTCGTAGGTTACGCTTCCAACACCGGTTATTTGTGGTATAGACGGTAGTGTTATGGTAAATGTGCTTGCAATCGCGATATTCACCACAATACCCGCAGGGTTTTCGTAATTTGCAGATAAGGTGTGTTCGAGAGTGTTTCTATTGAACTCAGAAGGATTCATAACATAATTAAGTAGTGTTCCGTTAGCCACGGTAGGTGCGGTAACAATCGGTGTATAAGTTGACAGATTGATTCCTGTGAAACTACCACCTGATATTGTCGGTTCTCGGTTGTCGAAGTTATCTCCTCGAATGTTTCGTGTGAATTGATTGGTTAGTGTTTCTGTTGCGACACAGTGTATTATACCGAAATTTTGATTAGAAATTGAAATGGTTTGACCTGTTTCGCCATTCATTATAACATTATTCTTATACCATTGATAAGTCAATCCTGATGTTTGGAAACTCAATATTCTTGTAGTAGTGTTATAGGATGGCTCTGTCGAGATTCCTGTGTTATATTCTATGTTTATTGTTTCACTTAGTCTAATAGTGTTTTGAAACCCGTAATCGTCCACCACTGTAATGTCGGCAGAAACTGTAATACTATTTTGATCGGTGTTGTTCAATTGAAATATTATTTCTGAGATTGTTTTATTTTTAAAGGTCATTCCTACTAATGAAGCATAACTTATAGATCTTATGAAAGTGGTGTTTCCTGTGATAGAGACATTGGTTTTGTATTCTCGTGTTGTTCCTGTAACATATGCCAACGAACCGAGTATGATGGTGGGACGATACACCGTAATGGACGCGTCGGAACTTCGTATTTGCAACCCAAAATTATCGGTAACTTGTACCCATACACTGTGTGATTCTTGTGAAGACGACGGATTCGATACAGTGAAGTAGGAGTTGTTGCTTTGCAAGGATTTGTTCGAACTTATCAAGTAATTTCCGTTATTATTAGAAACAATATAGGATAAATTGATTTTTTTGTTGTAAGACAATGACAAAGACCGAATGGTAATGCTGAGTGAATTTACTGTCAAAGTAGCGTAACCCGATACTCCATAAGCGTGTGTTGCTCTCACTTTGTAAGTGTTTGGAATCAAACCGTTTATTTGATTGCGTTGACTGTTAAGATTTATTGACGATATGATCGTAGGTGATGCAGACGATGCTGTGAACGATTTTGTGTTTGTAATCCTTCCAATTCGGGTTGAACTACTGTAGACCTCGTAAACAACATTAGAAATTTTGGATTGACCTGTATGACTCCAGGTGAAATTTGTTCTGTTAAATGTTAGACCAGTAGGTGTATTCGGAACAGTGAAATTGTGGGATACATTACTTACGATTAAATCATTCAATATAGTAAACGGACCGGTAGTTTCTATCTGAAACTGGTGTGGAGTATTGTTCAATACATTAGTACCATAATTGGTTATAGATATTACTGGTATGGTTATTGTTATTAATGTTGAACCGTTGAGAGACTGCGATGTATATGAGGTATATTTATATTCATTAGAACTAGTTCTTATAATAACCTCAAAGTTCACCGTAACTCCAGAAACAACAGTCGCGTGATTGTTGAACGATACTCGTAATCTGTCTTCGTCAACAATTTGCGCACTTAAAGCAGTAATAAACTCTATAGTAGCAACACTTCTCGGTTCAAGTATCACATTTCTCACTATTGTGTTCGTTCTTAAGTTTGTGAATGTAGCAACTACAGTGTAAAATTTACCCGCCTCTAATGGATGTGTTCCATCACCAAGAGTGAACGAGTGAGACACTTGTGATGGAATACTCACCTCCAAACTAAACGGATGCGGGTTATTTCCTAGGTTTAGCGTGGTACCAGTAGGGTGTTCGTATAATCTAAACACAACTGTGTAATTAAACACACTTATTCCACCATTACTAAAAGTATTAATGGTCATACCAATATTCTTACCAGATGATAATGTAACTTGTAAATCTAATAATCCATTTTCATCCAATTGACTCTTTACCAAACTATCCAACGAAAGACTTCCAAACAGTATATTTGAACCGGCGTTTACATCACCCTCCGTACTGTACACATCCGTCATGAAATTTATTGCTGTTGCGCTGTTCAACTCCAAAATAGGTTCAGAACCACCTATCGTAACATCCGTGGTTATCAACTTATTTGTTAATATTTTGTTCCCAATATAAGTGCCCAAAGTATCAATACCAGTTCTCGTGTCTGAAGGTGGTGCAGTATCTGGACTCAATGTGACGGGTGTGTGAGAAATAGGCGTGTTGATAACCTTATATATGTAGTTACTCAACGAATACGCAGTGCCTTGGTGATTATAAATAATGTTCGAAGAGTTTGAAAGATTCAACAGTTGTACATTGTTTGCGGCGGACAAATTAATAAAATGAACAGTATTGTTAATATGCGAATGTGTGGAGGATATTCCCGATGTATGAACTTCGTCCACTATTAACTCTGATGTGTTAGTTGTCAAATCTATTTTCGTATTGTCAAGTTCCTGCACATTACCCGCCCATGTATCATGTATTGTGGAACTTATACCAGATGAAACAATAGCCGTATCGAATACAACATTTCTAATATACTCATCAAACGGTATATAATTAATTAAAATATTATTGGTAGATAACTTTATTTGGGTGTTCGTCTCCAAAACCAAATCACTTTCCGATCGCAAATGAACCACATCAATTTCTTTATTTATTATATTACTCGTCATACCACCTCTTTAAACTCTTGAAGATTTAAAATGGAACAAAATGTCTATTAAATGAAACTAACTGAATTTAAAGTTTAGAAACACACAGTCCGTTATATTCAACAACAAAGAGACGATTGTTAGGATTACAACATTATCTCTTTAAACAAAGATTACAAGAAAAGATGGATATTACAACACATATAGTCAATGAATCGTTTACATCAAAGACTTGTGGGCGTTGTGGAGACATAAACACTA
>Ga0075480_10002297_pt1 | contig 12272 bp, 9 predicted proteins | sample DEB08_DNA_7_FD_81590 | JGI IMG/M metagenome (GOLD analysis project Ga0075480, IMG submission 81590) | Aqueous microbial communities from the Delaware River and Bay under freshwater to marine salinity gradient to study organic matter... | ecosystem: Environmental > Aquatic > Marine > Coastal ... | reverse complement strand
GATGCGGATGAGGGTCCGGGACTTCTTGCCGTTGCCGCCGCTGAATCGCGGATCGAAGACGACATTGCCGTTCATGGTGATCTCGTTGATGTTCATCTCCAGGCTCCCTTGTGCCAGGTCGAGAATCCGACTGTCGGATCCGTCTCGACCCTGTGATCGCCACGCCCCCATCACCATTACCTCGGTCGAATCTGTGAACATTTGCGCCTAATCGAGGCTGGGGAAACACGGGCACACACCGCTGATGACACAATCGACCCCGCATCAACACCGTCAGCGCCCGTAGCTCAACGGATAGAGCAACCGGTTTCTACCCGGTCGGTTGGGGGTTCGAGTCCCTCCGGGCGCGCCTTCGCCAAGCGCTAGCGGGCGGTGGCCATCTCCATGGCTTCTGCGACCCACAGCGACCAGTCCGGCTCCGGCAGCCATGCCTCCTCGCCCCGAACGGCGACGGAGACCTGCTCGATCATCACCTGATACGGATCCACCGGAGCGAACTGCTCGATGACCTCTTCGGCGCCATCGCCAATGCTCACCTGACTGGCCGCCTTGTAACTGGTGAACGCGTCGGGGCCGATGAAGTCAATCACCCCGGTCGAGCCAGCAATCCGCAGCGCTTGATGCTCTGGTCCGGCGATTGAGGCCAGGACCGCAATGCGACCCGCCGCATCGGGGCCGGAGAACCCGAAGGCGCATTCCACGGTGAGATCGACCCCACCCTCGGCACGGGCCACGCGCGTTTCGGCGAGATGGAGTGGCGCCGCCGATGTCGCCCAGGCCGCGGCGGTGAGGGGGTAGCAGCCAACATCGAGCATCGCTCCACCACCGCGCGCGGGATCGAGTCGATAGTTGTCCGCGGGAACTCCATCGAAACTGAAGGCCCCGCGAACCGCATGCACCTCTCCGATGTCACCGGCCCGAACCAATGCCATGGCCCGCTGGGTGCGCGGATGCCAGAGGTTCCATGTCGCCTCGACGAGCATTCCGCCGTGCGCTGCCTCGGCGTCCCGCATCCGCATCGTGGAAGCCGGATCGAGGCCGAGCGGCTTCTCGCACAGCACCGGCTTGCCCGCGGCGAGCGCAGCGATGGCCCATGGCTCGTGACCGGCGTTGTCGAGGGCGATGTAGATCGCATCGACATCCTCATCGTCGATGACGGCGGCGTAGTCGTCGTAGCTGCGCCCCGCGGGCTCGAGCGACTGCGCACGAGTGAGGTCTCGGGCACCCACTGACTGCAACACTGCGTCATCCGCAGCATGGATCGCCGGAGCGATGGCCTCGCGCGCGATCCAGCCGGCACCGAGCAGGCCCCAGCGAACGGGGCTACTCATGCCGGAACGACCGGGGCGCCGTCCTTCAGCGCGGACCGCTCGGCCGCCTCGAGCATCGAGACCACCCGGCGAGACTGGGCGGCGGTGACCGTCATGGGCAGGCCTTCGCGCAGTAGATCGGCGAGTTGCTGGTGGAACTCGCCGACCGCGGCCGGGGCGCCAGGGACCTGGGACACTCGCCCGCCCGGACCGTGCAGCCATAGTTCCGGCGGCGAATCAGCCGGGGCGAGCGCATCCTCGTCGAGGGTGCCGATGGGGCTGCGCGCGATGACCTTCTCGCGTCGCCAATCCCCGATCAGTCCAGCCTTCGTCCCGGCCAGGTACCAGCGGGGCTTCAAGGCTGCGGCGAGGTCGGAATAGATGAAGGTGGCCTCGCGACCATCCGCGTAGTGCAGCGTCATCCGGGAGTGATCTGCATTAGTGACGTCGTGCCACATGCGCTTGTGGTTGCGTGCGGTGACGTAGTCCACCTCACCAGGCATGAGCGCGAGCACCTGATCGACGATGTGAGAGCCCCAGTCGAACAGCGCGCCACCGGACACATCAGCATCGGAATGCCAGTAATTGCAGGGGTGCTGATAGGCCCCGACGAAAGCTTCAAGATGGAACACCTCACCGAGATCACCGGAGTCGATGAGGTTGGCGATGGCCCGGAAGTCCGGGTCGAATCGCCGGTTCTGGTACACCACGAGTGTCCTGCCCCTCGCCTGCGCAGCCTCGATGGCGGCATCGCATTCCGCGGTCGTCAACGCCATGGGCTTTTCCAGCACGACATGCTTGTTGGCCTCGATGAGGTCGAGTGCCCACTGTCCATGTGTATTCGGTGGGGTCGACACGATGACAAGGTCGACATCCTCCGCATCGCGCAGCGCCAGGGGATCGTCGGTTGTCGCCACGCCGGGGGTGAAGGATTCAGCGACCGCGCGCCGATCAGCGGACAGGTCGCACACCATCGCCAGGTCGAGGCCGTCGGTGGCGCGGATGGCACCAGCATGCTCATGCCCGATGGCGCCGTAGCCGAGGAGTCCGATGCGGATCACCTCGGTCGCAGCAGGCGCCCGCTCGGTCATGCGGTGAAGCAGACGATGAATGAGGCGCAGGAATTGCGGGTCGGACCAGGTCGAGGCTTCCAGCCCGAGGCCGAGCCGCGCGGTCGCCGAGGATGAGTCCCAGGTCATCACCGGCAGGTCGGTGAAGGCGAGATTCGCGGTGGCGAGCACCTCGCCAGGCTGACCGGCGAGGGCAAGCACGCAGTCATCGACGATCACATCATCAGCGAGGCCGAGGCCACGGGGCCGGATGCGCACCTCGTGGCGAGGGGATGCCGTCGAGGCTGCGACCCTGGGCCCGAAGCCGAGCACGGGCAGATCGCTCAGGTCATGCCGGTCGCGTACCAAGCTGATGTCCGACGCCTGTTCCAGGAGGAGGGCAACAGCGTCGGCCTGGTCGGGACGATCGACGACCTCGATTCCTGCGGCGGGCCACCAGGGGGCCTGTCGGATGGCCTCTGACAGAGGCGAGGGGGCGTTGTCGGCGAGCAGCAGCATCCTCGTCACGAGACCTCAGCCTAGGCCAGGTGGTTCAATGGCGCCGTGCCTGCGGCGGAGTTCTCATTCGATATCGCAGAATGCCTCGACGGAAACGCCGGACGGACTGGCGTCATCTCCACCCCGCATGGCGACATCGCCACCCCCGCCTTCATCCCCGTCGGCACGAAGGCGAGCGTGAAAGCCGTCCTCCCCGAGGCGATGGCCGAGCTCGGCGCACAGGCCCTCCTGGCGAACGCCTACCACCTCTACCTGCAGCCCGGCCCCAACATCATCGATGAGGCAGGTGGCCTCGGCGCATTCATGAACTGGCCCGGGCCGACCTTCACTGACTCTGGGGGCTTCCAGGTGCTGTCCCTGGGCGCGGGGTTCAAGAAGACCCTCGCGATGGCAGTCGAGGGGCACAGCAACGATGACGTGATCGCCGAAGGCAAACAGCGCCTCGCGCAGGTCGATGAGGACGGCGTCACCTTCACCTCGCATCTGAATGGCTCATCGCACCGGTTCACCCCCGAGGTGTCGATGCAGGTCCAGGCCCAACTCGGCGCCGACATCATCTTCGCCTTCGACGAGCTCACGACGCTGATGAACACTCGCGGCTATCAGGAGGAATCATTGGAGCGCACGCGGCGTTGGGCGCTCCGCTGTGTCGCCGAACACGACCGGTTGATGATCGAGCGATCGCACCGGCCATATCAGGCATTGTTTGGCGTCATCCAGGGAGCGCAGTATGAGGATCTGCGGCGCAAGGCTGCCCGCGATCTGGCCCAGATGGGATTCGACGGGTTCGGCATCGGCGGCGCCATCGAGAAGATCAACCTCACCGAGATCCTGCGCTGGGTGGTCGAGGAACTGCCCGAAGATCGACCGCGGCACCTGCTCGGCATCGGCGAGCCCGATGACCTGTTCACCGCGATCGCCGCCGGGATGGACACCTTCGACTGCGTGTCACCGTCTCGGGTGGCGCGCAACTCCGCCGTCTACACGACGCGAGGACGAGTCAACCTGCTCACCGCAGCGAACCGCCGAGCCTTCACGCCCATCGATGCCGAGTGCGGCTGCTACACCTGCACGAACTACACGCGGGCGTACTTGCACCATGCATTCAAGGCGAAGGAGATGATCGCCTCCACTCTCGCCACGATTCACAACGAGTACTTCATCGTCGGTCTGGTCGACCGGATTCGCACCAGCATCACCGATGGGGAGTTCGACGAACTCCGCGAGGATTTCTGCGGTCGGTTCTACGGCTCGGTTCAGGCCGAGACAAGCCCATAGGTCGGCTCGCGACGCTTCACGAACGCGATGACGCGATAGGTCACCGGGAGCAGGATGAGTTCGACGGCAACCTTGTAGACGTAGCCGACGAGGACGAAGACGAGGAAGTCCGAGCCAGTGATGATGCCGTAGAAGGCGATGAAGCCGAAGATAATCGTGTCGACGAGTTGGCCGACCGCGGATGAGGCCAACAGTCGAAGCCACAGCGCCTTCTCGGCGGTGCGCTCCTTGATCCACACCAGGACGTACGCATTGAGCAACTGCCCGATAAGATAGGCGATGACACTGGCAAGCACGATGCGCGGAACGAAACCGAGCACCGACTCGAAGGCCTCCTGGTTCTCCCATTCCGCTGCCGGGGGCGAGATTTGCACGAGCCAGAAGGTGATCGCGGCGAGGATCGACATGGAGAAGCCGAGGATGATCGCCTTGCGGGCAGCCTTAAATCCATAGACCTCGCTGAGAACATCACCGACGATGTAGACCAGGGGGAAGAGGAACACTCCACCGTCGGTGATGATCGGGCCGAATTCGATGAGCTTGACCGCGCCGATATTCGACAGCAGGAGCAACGCCACGAAGATCCCGACGATGACCGGATACAGCCCGCGGCCGGTGTCGGCGAAGCGGGCGAGGTCATGCGGCGGATGCGGCGTCTTGGTGCTCATGGGTCCCCCATTCAACACCACGGGCATCTAGGGTCGGAGGATGACGGCGAGCGAAACGATCGACGGAGTCGAGATCACCTTCCGCCACGTGGTGACCAACGGTGTCCGGCTGCATTGCGCGGTAGCCGGTCCCGAGGATGGTCCGCTCGTCCTCGCCCTGCACGGCTTCCCCGAGTTCTGGCGGGGCATGGCCGGCACCATGGTGGCCCTCGCGAAGGCCGGCTTCCGCATCATCGCCCCCGATCAGCGGGGCTACCACCTCTCGGAGAAGCCCCGCGGGATCGACGCCTACCGGATCGAGGAACTCGCCGCCGATGCGGTCGGCCTGATCCATGCCTTCGGTCGTGAGCGCACCCATGTCGTTGGCCACGACTGGGGCGCGGGCGTCGCGTGGTGGATGGCGCTAGCCCATCCCGAGTCGGTGGACCGCCTCGTCATCCTCAACGTCCCGCACCCGAGCGTATTCGCGAAAGAGGTCCGCACGAATCGACGGCAGACCGCGAAGAGCTGGTACATCTTCGCCATCCAGCCGGCTGGGGTCGCCGAGGCCGTCGCCTTCAACAAGGTGTCACGACCACGGTTTATGCGAATGCTCGCCGGCACCGCCAATCCGGGATCGTGGAGCGAGGAGTATCAGCAGCAACTACTCCAGGCATGGGCGCAGCCGGGTGCCGCAACAGGGATGCTCAACTGGTATCGCGCCTCGGTGCGTCGACGCCCCGGGCCGCTCGAGGACAAGAGGGTGCATAGGCCGACCCTCATCATCTGGGGCCGGCAGGATGTCGCGCTCTCGGAGTCGATGGTGGAACCGAGCGCAGCCTATTGCGACGACGTTCGGGTGGAATTCCTCGATGACGCGACCCACTGGGTGTTGCACGACGAACCCGAGCGCACCGCCGAGTTGATCATCGGCTTCTTGACCGCGACCGCCTAGAGGCGCCATTCGGGGTGACGACGCTCGCCACCCATCGCAAGGTCCGCCGCGATCGCGCCGATCTCGGGGGCGAACTTGAAGCCGTGGCCGGAGCACGGCGAGACCACCACGACCGGACCGATGCGGTCGATGATGAAGTGCGAGTCGGGTGTGTTCGTGAACAGGCAGGTGACGGCACTGACCTCGGAGGTGTCGGCCCCCGGCAGCCACTGCTCGGCGTAGCGGATCGCTTCGGCGGTGATCTCCGGATCGACGATCCCGACCTCATCGGGATCGGGACACATCACCTCGGTCTCCAGCCCGAGCTTCACCCCCTCCCCCGGCGACTCCAGGCCGTAGGCGCCGAAGCGCAGCGCAGCGCCGGGGGCGTCGTCGGCGATGTGGTGGATATAGGACGGGAAGCTCATGCCCGGGCGGATCGCGAAGTGCACCGGTTGTTGACGGGTGACGGTGACCTCGGGCAGCGTGATGTCGGGCCAGGGAGTTCCCGGACCGACCAGTCGGGTGAGCCAGGCGCCCGCGGAGACGATAACTGAGCGGGCCCGGATGGTCTCGGTGTCCGTCACCACTGCGACACCCTCACCGTCGGGTTCGATCCGCCGCACCGGTGTGTCGAAACGGACATCGGCGCCGAAGCGCTCGGCGGTCGTGATCGCCGCGTCGACCATGCGATCGGCGAACACCCGCCCACCGTCAGGGGAATACACAACGGTGGTGTCGAACACCAGGGACGGCCAACGCTCGGCTGCCGCCTGCGGATCAAGGCGGTCGTAGTCGAAGCCAGCGCCTTCGAGGGATGCCGCGATCTCATCGATCGCCGGGGCAAAACCATGATCAAGTTGGCCGGACTGCTCGAGCAGGACCTGCCCGGAGTCCGCCTCGAGTTCCTTCCAGCGCGGGATGGAGTCGACGGCGAGCGCGGTGTAGAGCGGATCGCGATAGCTGACTCGAAACACGCGCGTCTGCCCATGCGACGAGCCTCGATCGTGGAGGCGTCCGAACTGCTCGAGGAGCACCACGCTGCGGCCGGCCTTGGCCAACTGCCACGCGGCAGTCGACCCCATCGCTCCTGCACCGACTACGACGACATCCACGGCATTGCTCATGCGGACAACCCTAGTGCGAAGTGATGCCGCAGATCGACGGTTCAGCCGATCGCCATGCGCACAGGATCGTCCATGTAGGAGCGCAAAGTCGCCACATCTGTCGGGCCATCGCTGCTCTCGAGTTGGCCCTTCGCGATGGCCGAGGTGAAGGTAGCGAAATCATCGCGCACGACCGCGGCATAGGACACCGCCGAATCCCCGATCGCCTCGTCGAACGTTGTGGCCGTTCCCAGATAGGAGGAGATGGCGATCGGGTCACCGGAGCGAGCATGTGCGCGGGCCAGGACGTGCCCACACAGCAGGGCATAGCCCAGCATCGGATCGGCGCCGAGTTTCGCGGGATTGGGCGACCACTTCATATCGCGAAGCTGGCGGACGTAGTAGTCACGGCCGAGCTCACCGGTCACCCAGCCGAGGAAGGAGTCGCTGGCCGCCTGGATGATGCGCTGGCCCTGCACGACCCGTTCACCATGCTGGACGTAGTGGGATGTCCCGGTGTAGCGCTCGAGCACCGAGGCCTCCGCCTGTTTGATCTGCAAGGCCATCAGGTCCTTATCGTCACGACCACGGAGAAGGCAAACGAAGGCAAGCAACCCCACGCTGCCGACGCCGACAACCTTGTGCGCCCAGTCGATCGCCTCGTATCGATCGAGCAAGCGGGCCCGGTCGGGAGTCGCCTGCGCTCGATAGTGATCGAGCATCGTGTCGAGAGCTCGGCGCGCCGCGGACTGCGGTGGAATCCGCACGAGGACGGGAGCATCATCGTGGAACTGACGTCGACCATCCACGACCTCGGTCATGGATTGGATCGCCGACCAGGCGTCACGTGACTGAGCCTTGTCGATGATGCGAGCCATGTTCTGTCGCGACTTGCGTGGCCCGGACTTGCTCGCCCACTGCTCCAGGTCGATCGCCGACACCCGGTCGTACCACACATCGATGGAAGGCAGTCGGGCAAAGCGCGCCATCGATCGGCGGTAACTCATCCCCACGGCACGGGCGACTTCCTTCCCGGTGGATTTCGGCAGCGAGTTCTGTTCGGCCAGGAGAATGAATGACGTCGCGAGCCGCTTCACATCCCACTCGAACGGCCCCGGATTAGTCTCGTCGAAGTCGTTGATGTCGAACAGGGGAACACGGTCCGGGGCTCCGTAGAGGCCGAAGTTCGCCAGGTGGGCATCCCCGCACAACTGGACGATCAATCCGGTGTGGGGAGAAGAGGCAAGATCGGCGGCCATCACGATCGCTGAACCACGGTAGAACGCGAAAGGGTTCGCCCCCATCCGCTGATGGCGTAGAGGAAGGAGATCGTGAACGCGGGTGTCCTCTTGCTCTTCGAGCAGATCAATGGGGTCACGATCGGCGTTCAGGTGCCAGTCAGCAAGGTCACCGCGCTTGACTTCCTTGCGGGCAGCACGACCGATCTCACGACGTTCAGCGGCACTCAAGCCCCTGGTCTCAGGCAGGCTCGGTGCTTCGGGTGGGGGTCCGTTCACGGTTGTAGCGTAAGCCCGGTGGGAGCGTGAACCGCCTGCGCCAGCGTCCGCGTCGTCCACCCACGGCCAGGATCTGTTCATCGAGCACGTCCGCCCGACGCCAGATTTCACTCGCGTCGTGTTCGGCTACCTCTCCTCCGGCGAAGCGCAGCGGTGCGGCCGCCATGGCGAACTCCTGAAGACTCGCTGACACGGCATCGGGAAGATCGGGTGTCTCCACGGGCAGGGCCGCTGGCGCCCACGATCCAGGAAGCGGCATTCGAGCTTCGCGCAGGAGCGCCCGAACCCACTGCACCGCATTCGCCACTGCCCTTTCCGGTGCCGTGGCCTCGAGTCGGCGGCGCACGCGTCGGCGCAGAGTAGCGGCGAGCATCAGCCACCCTGCGAGAACAATGCCCACCAACACGATGACCCCGATCACGGCGATCAGGATCGACCCAAGGCTCGATTCCGTCGAGGTGTCCTGCTCTCGATTCTCGTCACTCCCGCCGTCGGGGCTCGGCCCCGGTGGCGTGGGATCGACATCAGGTCGCCTGTCCGGCTCGGGCACCTCCTCCGGGGTCAGCGGACGTTCGACGGCCGGCCGCCCGGCGTCGCGATCCTGGGGCGAAGGCTGGAAGGTGACCCATCCCAGACCGGTCAGCCGGGCCTGCGCCCACACCCCGGTGTCCATGCCGCGCACGGTCGTGGTCGCCACCTGTTCACCGCCCACCTGCTCCGCGCCTACCGGTGGTACCCACCCGATGACGAGACGTGTCGGGATTCCCCAGGAACGACCGACGAGCGCCCAGATCGCAGCGAACTGCTCCTGCAGTCCCTCGCCTTCGGCGAGCACCTGCACCAGCCCGGCATAGGAACGGTCCGGTGTTCCGTCGGCGAGCACAGTTGGTGGCGCAGAGGTGAATCGGTTCTCCCGCAGGAAGCGTGAGAGCAGCAGCAGACGCCGCCAGGTGTCCTCGCCGGCTTCCTCGGCAATGGCATCAGCAAGGTCCTGCATCGCCGGAGGCAGCGCACCCGGAAGGAGGACGGCAGGGTCGATGTCGTCGATGAGGAGCGGGGTGGTGGCCTCGAGTTCGGTCTCACTCGCCACGGGAACTCGGTAGTTGATAGCAAAGGCCTGGTCCACCGGCGAGGACAGCGCGGTGACGGTGCTGCTCTCGACATCGACCCGCGTGGCGACTGCACCGAGGACCTGGGTGACCTCCTGCGGTGTGGGCACCCACTGGCCGGGGAGGGCAAGCCCGATGTCGATCCGGGTGCGACCGTCGGCACGCGAACCGTCGGGCTCCTCACTCACCGTGATCGCATCGCCGGGAACCCCGATCGTCGCCGCGGAGTACCAGCCGAAACCGTTGTATCGATTGAACGACGCCCAGATCGGGCGGTTCGCTGGCGCCTGAGGACCGGTGACGACCGTGAACAGCTCCACCTCTGTCTGGGTCGGCTCGAGCTGCCAGCGGGCGGCATAGATGAAGGGGTCGGGCGGCGATCCATCTGGGGAATCCACCGGATCGGATATGCCGAGGAGCGACAGCTGCAGCGGCGGGCCAAGGCGCGATTCGACCGCTGCGCTGCCGCCATAGGCCACACCACCGAGGATCAGCAGCATCAGCAACGCGCCCACCTCACCGAGCCGGGTCGTTCGCACTGAATCGCGCAGTGCCCACGGGCCGGTGAGGAAGGCGAGCAACGCGAGGGCGATGACCGCGAGCACCGCCACGAGTTGTCCCTCAAGGGTGCCGGCGAGGCCGGATAGCAACGCCAGCACGATGAGGATGAGTCCAGGCACCGCCGACCACACCGGCCAGCGACCGCGACTGAGAGCCCAGGAGAAGAACGCTCCGCCGGCGAGGATCGCGGACGCGACCGCGAAGGGCCAGATCGGCAATCCGGTCACCCACGCTGCAATTCCGGCGAGAACGACCGCGACAACGACCGCCGTCGCACCGACCAGCGGACCTCGCGTAGCGGCAGCAATGATGACGAGGAGCACGAGGGGCGCGAAGACGAATCCGATCGCCTCGCCGTCGACGATGAGGGGCATCGCGAGCGCGATCAGCAGCGCGGGGAGCCCGGCGGCGATCGAGACTCCCCAGGGATTCTCTGTGCGCATGCGAGGCGCGACGGCGATCGTCACGGCCGCATCACCCCGGCGTTGGGGATGCGATCCCACCAGCCTCGTGACCCGTGTCCTGTGACGACGAGCGTGGTCGCAGCGGAGAGGCGCTGCAGTCGACGATCCGCGTTGGCCTGATGCAGCGCCACGGTCGCGAGGGATTCCAGTGCCGCGCCCGAACTATGGGCCTTCAGCAATTCTCCGCTCGTGGTGCGCAGGGTGACCTCGAATCCAGCCGAGATGGCGACGGCCGCAACCGACGCTGCGAGATCCACAGCATCTTCGAAGTCATCGGGATCCCGGACGGCGCGAGGATCGTCGACGAGCACGAGCGTCATGTGGGGACGCGTCACGTCGATGTACTGCCGAGTCATGAGGGTTCCGGCTTTCGCAGAGGAGCGCCAGTGAATGTGGCGGATCTCGTCACCCACAACGTATTCGCGCAGCGAAGCGAAGGTGGTGATCCCTGCGTCATCGACACCCGAGTGATCGGTGAAGGCCATCGGAAGGCTGGCCAGGGGTAGCGGATGAACGCGAGGAGTGATGAGCGTCTCCACCGCGTCGACATCACCGAGGTGGCGGGTGAAGAGTCCCCATGGATCGCTGCGGGAACAGATCCAGGGACCGAGTCGCAGAGGACCGCGCTGCGCGGTGGGGACGAGGATGGCTGCCTCGCCAGGCCCCTGCCCCCAGCGCACCCCGGTGACACTGAGGCCGCGGCGGGTCGCGAAACGCAGGCCCGATCGACGTCTGGTCTCCCCCCGCCAGCGCAGGCGCACCTCCGCGTGGGTGCCTCGCTCGATGCGGGCGGGGACCCATGCATCGATGTCGAGCCGCGCACCGCCCGCTGTCATGACCGCGGCGACCAGCACAGCGAGGACCGCGGCGATGGCCATGCCGATGAGCTCGGGGATCGCGGTGGCATAGCCGAGGCCCGCGAGCGCGATGGCGGTGCCGAAGACTCCGATGCCGCGCCAGGTGGGGCGCATGCTCAGGGGGCGGGCACCGAATCGACGGCGCGGCGCACGATGTCGGTACGCGCGGCCATCGTGGCAGCCACGTCGAGGGAGTCGGTGTCGTCGAGAACGAGGCGGTGGGCGAGCACGGGGACGGCAAGGCGCTGAGCATCCGCGGGTGCGACATAGGCGCGTCCCGCGAGCAGGGCCGAAGCCTGGGCAGCACGCATCAGCCCGACGCTGCCCCGAGGACTGGCACCGAGGCGCACCCCGGGCATGCTGCGAGTTGATGCGACGAGGGCGACCAGGTAGTCGATGACCTCGGGGGCGACGAATACCGAACGAGCATCATCGATGAGGGCCAGTACATCCGCGGGGTCGCCCACTCTCGGCAACGTGTCCACCTTCACCCCGTCCTGCACATTGGCGAGGACCCGAGCCTCCGCTGAGGGATCGGGATAGCCGATGGACAGCGACATCAAGAATCGGTCGAGCTGCGCCTCCGGCAGCGGAAAGGTGCCCTCGGCATCGATGGGGTTCTGGGTGGCCAGGACGACGAAGGGGCGCGGCACGGCGTGGCTGACGCCATCGACGGTGACCGTCCGTTCCTCCATCACCTCGAGCAGCGCCGACTGGGTGCGCGGGGAGGCGCGGTTGATCTCGTCGGCGAGCACGATCGAGGCGAATACTGGGCCGGGATGGAATTCGAAGGACTGGGAGCCCTGGTGGAACACCGAGACGCCGGTGACATCACTGGGCAGCAGGTCCGGGGTGAACTGAATGCGATGCCAGGTCATCCCCAGCGCCGTGGCCAGGCTGCGCGCAAGCGAGGTTTTACCG
>Ga0075480_10002294_pt1 | contig 12277 bp, 18 predicted proteins | sample DEB08_DNA_7_FD_81590 | JGI IMG/M metagenome (GOLD analysis project Ga0075480, IMG submission 81590) | Aqueous microbial communities from the Delaware River and Bay under freshwater to marine salinity gradient to study organic matter... | ecosystem: Environmental > Aquatic > Marine > Coastal ... | reverse complement strand
TCAGCTACAGACGCAGAAGGGGCGCGCGGAACAAGCCACGCGCCCCCAAGGCAAGGAGCCGGAAGGCTACATGCTGTCCAGCGCAGCGGCGAGAATATCTACAGCCTCTTCCCTGTCGGCGGGCACTTCCAGCACATTGCCGTCAGCGTCCCGGCAAAAGCCGTTCCACGCCTGCTTGAACACCGCCTCCGGCATTGCCGCGATGGTGGCGCGGCGGGTGGAGGCGCGAACTCGACCGGTGCCGCCGCCACCGGTAGAAGTGGTGCCAAACTCCGCGTCCTTTTGGTCAATGAGCTCCTGCGCACGCTCTCGCAACTCCGCAGCCTTTTCCTGCATGTCCGCCAGCGAGACTTCCAGGGACGCGGTGTAGAGCGTGATGCGCTGGTTGATGCTCTCGAAGCGCTCCATGACGGACTGCCGCGTATCGCTGCGCACAACACGGGACATATCCATCCAGCCATCGACCAGCTTCTCGATACCCTCGATCTCGGTGGCAAGATTGGCGCGGGCACCACGCTGGATTGAACGCTCGAAGCCCAGACCAGCCGGAATACCGCCACAGCTGAACTCGAAGGTTTCAACCTTCTCAAGCGCCTGCTGCACCTTGGCGATCTCTTCCGCGTGCTCCGAAGGCAGGAACCACCACCCCTTCTTGATGTGGAAAGCCGCCTTGCACGACTGGATGGCGGGCATCACGACGTTGCCGACGATGGTGGAGCCGTCGTAGTAGTGCTGCCGCTTGTGGATGAGCTTGCGCAGGGACTCAGCGAACTTGCTGGTGCCGGGTTGAATCCAAGTGTGGGTGCCCGTGCAGTATTGGAGCAACTCCCGCTGCTCGTCTCCCGTCTCGCGCTTACCCTTCCGGGCGGCGTGCAAGATGCCGATGTAGATATCGGAGCCCTCCTCGGAGGCGATGCGGCTGTTGACCTTGGTGCGCAGCGTGTGATTGAGACCAAGCGAGATGTCGGTACGGACCTCCTGCTTGTTCCAGTCCTTGACTGCCTGACGCAGCGCCTTGGTGGGGTCGATGTCGGGGATGCGGGAAGGGTCGCCGCCAGCCTTGCCGACGATGTCGCGGAGCTGGTCGGGCGTGAGTTGAGTGCCGTGGTACTCCCACCAGATTGAGAAGCCACGACCCTGAGCCATTTTGCCAACGATCTCAGTTGCCAGAGGGGTGATTACGAGGTTGCTCATGATTGCTCCTTTACAGACTTGCGACTTGAGCAGTTGCGGCACCTTGCCGCTGCGGACACCCGTTGCCCGCCCCCAAAGGGTAACGCCAAAAAAACATTCCTGCTGCTTTCTTTACTACGGTTGCCGTTGCGACTTTACGAACACTCTACGGCAACATTCCTTGAATACGACTCTTCTCAATGCAGTTGTCACCAATCAGCCGAACCCTGCCCGCCTTCGTTCTGCACTTTGCCAGCGTGCAGTAGAAGCGACCGCACTCCACCGTGAACATGCGCGTTTGCTTCGCATGCGGGTAGACATACAGACCAAGAACAGGCTGATCGGAGGATGCTTGGTAGAGGTAGATTTCCTCCCTTCCCAGTTCCCGCAGAACACGCTGCGTATCTGGCTGTGAGAGGAAGTCATTGACGTGCGACCTTGCTTGCTGGCTTGTAAGCATCACATTCCCCTTTCGTGCATGCCGTGCTCGAATATGACGCCTTCCATGGAGTCTGCGCAGTCCAGACAACAGTGGCTCATGAGCACATTGCCCCTGTAGACTCGGAAGCCGTAGATCGGACCACAGCCGCAATCTGTACAATGCTTCCTTTTCTGGCCGTGCCACTTGTACGCACGAAGCTCTGGCTGCTGCCCTTCCAATGAAGCCAAGGCGGCTTTGACTTTCTGCTTGCCGTGCTGGTTGACGAGATGCCTGAGAATCTTCTCAAGTGCCAGCCGCTTGCTATCTTCCTGCTTGCTGCTCATTTCTCCTGCCCCCACCGACGAATCAGAGAGCTGAGAATGCAGATCTCGTTGTAAAGAATGATGCAGCCGAAGATGACAACAAGCCAAAGGCCAACATCGGCCAGAGAAGCGGGAAGGTTTGCTGCCAGCCAAACACCGGCTTGATTGAGGATTGACATGCTTGCTCCATGGGGCCCGTTGGTGGGCCCCATAAAGGTAACGCCAAAACCGTTATCTTGGCGCTTGAACTTGGGCCCTTAGTGGAGTTCAAAAACTCCCTTACGCGCGGGCAATAAACAAGCGGTCAGAGCCATTGGAGCAAGGGTGAAAGGCGACGTGGCGATGCTCCTGGTTCAAGATGTATTCTCAAGATTTCTGGACTTCAAAACCACAGGAAGTCCGGATTTGATGCAATCTCAAGATTTCTGGATTTCAAAACCGCAGGAAGTCTGGAAAAAGTCGTGGAAGTTTTGGAAATGGAATATTCCAGGTTTCTCAAAACCGACAGACTGCGAAAGAATGAAGGACAGGGCCAAGTCGCGATGTCTGGTTTGGAAAGACGGCAGCTTGTTTTCCAGATTGTTTTCTATCTGGAAGCCGTGTGCTGTTGCCGCGTTCTGGCTGCTGCCACGCTTCTCCCCACCACCCACCACCACCCAACCATTTCAATATTTTCAACAACCCCCACAACCTCCCCAACAACCCCACAACCTCTTCTCCCAACACCCGCTTTCCGCCACCCACCACACCAAAATAGAAACTTGCAAAATGCAAACGGCCAGTGAAAAACCGCAGCGGGAAACACAGGGCTGCTGCTTTGTGGGGGCTACTTCTGCCAGCCATTCTCAGCACAGCACGACTGCACACATCTGAGAGCATTTTGCTTGGTGGGCTTTTTGGTGAAGAGTCCGCAAGCCGCGCATGTGAAAGCAATGGGAGCAAGGCGGTCAAGGAGCGCCAAACACACAGCAGATGAGAATGCTCTACGCTGGCGGACTACTGCTCCCCTGACTTTCTGATCTCCTCACGCAGCTTTCTCTCGACGGACAAGCTGCGCATCTGCTCAAGACCTTCATCCAACTTGCGCAGCGCTACAGAGACCTGATCTTTGACACTTTCGAGGTTGCGTGCGACATCTTGATGGATGCTCTCTTTCTGCTCCTGATACCGCGTAATGATTGCGTCATACCTGCCGCGCATCACATCGATTCGGCTCTCCTGCTCCTCTCGCATCTTGTCAATCTGCTCTTGGAACTTCCTGACAAGCTCGTCATTTCTCTTGGTGTTTGCGACATGCTGCCACGCAAGGAAGGCAGCAAAGAGGCCCATCCCACCCGCTTGGATAAGCTCGTTGAAGATTTCATCTGTCATCTTGCTTCCAGCTCTCAACCTGAAACTCACGATGTGATTCGTGTTTTTCGGTTTTTTGAATACGATCCCTAATCTCAAATAGGGGGGGGATCAAAAAGAGAAGGCCAACGGAAAACTGTTAGCCTTTCCGCTGGCCTCTGAGAGCCTTGCTGACATTTTAGCAGCCCAGCAAGGGGGCGACAAGTCTTCGGTCAGTCGACCTCGAAATACCTCATAGTTACTGCCAAGAGGTTGTTGTAGTCTCCAGACTTTGCCTCGCCTGTGTACTTCTCGATCTGCTCACGGGTCCAGCCAGCCTTTCTCGCACAGCGGCGTGCGCGGCCAAGAATACTGAAAGCGTTTCCATCCGTACCGGTCAGGGTAAGGCTGGGCTTTGTTTCTGGACTCGTTGTATCGTTGCTTCCTGCTTGCATCTTTTCCCCTACGCCAGTGGTAGCTGGCTCATTGTTGATTGGTAGGTGCAATCAAATGGGCTCTTCTCAGGATGGAGCCTGATGAAGTTGGGGTGTCTCAATGCACCTGACTTGAAACGACCCTTACCCCTGACCGTGAAAACCTTGCCGATGTAGAGTTCTGGGGACTGGTACATCTCTGCACGCTCGTCCTCGGCCATCCCGCTACATCTGATGACCTGCTTGAGCTTTCCATCAAAGTACAAGCCACCGACGATTGAGCGAACCATCTGGCCCTTGTACTTCTCAGCATCGCTCTGCATGAAACCCATGCAGACATAGTCTGCCTCGTACTCCTTCTTGATCCTTGCAAAGCCGTGGCCGTATGCCGCTGAGAGCCTCTTGAGAATCAAACCCTCCCAGCCAGCACGCACAACCTTCCGCTGCCAAAGCTCCTGAATGTCGTGCCGTGCAAGACGCCACTGCTGCACAGGCTCGATCCTGTCCTGTAATGGCAGCCCATCACACGCAGTCTCGAGAGCAACTCGACGGTAGGAGAAGGGCTCATCCCTGATGTCAACGCCTTGCATCTCGGTGCAGTCGAAGGCGTAGAAGCGGAGGCTATGGAGGGGGTTCCGCGAGAACTGGCTGCCAAACATGTACTCCCCATGCAGGACAATCCTCTTGCCGCCGTTCTTGTTTTCTGGAACCTCCCATACGGCCTTCAACACGCCAGTACGGGACCAAACCTTTACTTGGTTCCCCTCCAGCACAAGCTCACCCCAGATGCCATCTGCCTTCAACTCTACAATGTCGTACTCGTTGCTGTTTCTCAAAGCTGGCAAGTCAGAGGCAAAGAATGTCTCATACGCTGGCCTTGGCAATACCTCCCTCACTTCACACCTCCTGCTTGGTTTCTGTTGACTTGACCGCACGACTGACGAGCCGCCTTACAGCCTGACTCGTCCAGCGTGAACCCTTGCGCGGCATGAGGCCAATGACCTCCATGTTCTCGCCAATAGCCGCGTAGGACCAGCCCAATGCACGCTTCTCTGATGCGTACAGCATCGCCTGCTGCTCCGACTCGTCCTTGACCAATGTGCGGCCATCTTCCCCGATACGGAGACCGTAAGGCACGCCGCCGCCAAGGTACTCTCCGCGCCGCCGCTTCACCTCTCTACCTGCACGGGTCCGCAAAACGATGCGGGCACGCTCGTACTGGTTGAAGGCATCGAGGATAGTGCGAAACAGGATGTCCTCTGGAGAGTTGCCGTTGGCAATGCCGTCCGCAGCCTCGACCTTTGCACCAATCTCTTCGCACAGCATGTAGATACCAGCCGCAACCATCGTGCTTCTGGCCAACCGGCACCGGCTTGCTACGACGAGAACAGGTGTATCGCCAGCATCCTTGATGCTTTGCAGGTGCGCAATCGCAGAAGCGAGGGCGGGCCGCTCCGCCCACTCCTTTGCACCACTCTCTCCAAGATCGCTCTCCATGCACGCAAGGGAGTAACTGTTGGAGGCACACCAGTTGATGATGCGGGACTGCTGTGCCTCCGGCGTGAGGGTTTGGTCTGTTGTGGAAGCGCGAATGTATCCTACTGCTACGGTTGCCATGCGGTGCTCCTTTTGGCACCCATAGCATAACCCGCGCTAACCGCTCCCGGTTACTTCACTTGCATGAAGCTAATGAAGCCTGCAAGGGGGGCTGCGATCTTCTCCGTCCCCCCTGATCGTTCCCTGCTCGGCACGCTTGCGCAGCTTGCTGAGATTTGCTTCTGCCACCTCCGACAGGCTGATGTCGAGCTCTCTTGCAACAGCGGCCAGATACCAGAGAACATCACCAAGCTCGGAGCGCATCTTTGCTCGGCGAACAACATCCAGCTTCAAGCCGTCATCCCTGATGACTTTCTTGCACTGGTTGGCAAGCTCTCCAGCCTCACCAACAAGGCCAAGGACGGCGTAGCTAAGGCCAATCAGCTCTCCCTTCCCTGGATACAAGGCGGTGGTCGCTGACTGCTCCTGATACTCTTCCAACTTCATCGTTTCTCCTGTTCAATGATCCACTCTTGGCAGACCAAGGCTGTAGCATTGAAAATGCTTTTGGACTTGTGAAGTCTATCCAGGCTATCCTTTAGGTCCGGTAGTTCTTCTGGCGGAATACTGTATGCGGTCCACCTTGTGCCGTTGTCGATTGCGATCATGCGAAGGCCCCACCGGCCCTCGACAATGTAGACATGGTAGTCCTCAAAACGGCTCCAGCGCGTGTGCCAGTGGCACAACACGCCGGTCTTTTGCGACCACGACCAGATGGCCGCATCAGTGTATCTATCGCTACTCACCGCTCTTCTCGGCAATGTCTATCAGGTAGTGCCTGTAGACCGCGTTGTGGCCCTTCACTGCACCACTGAGCAAATCCAAGTCGTATGGCATGAGCTCTCCCTTCTCGATGCAGTTGGAGCGCACCTCTTCAAGGACAGTCTCACACCGCAGAAGTAGCTTGTGAGCCAGCTTGTCCATCGTATCCTCAACACCACACAGCCTCTTGTGCAACCCCTCCTCGATCCAAGAGGCAAGCAACTCCAAGATGAAGCCATTGTCCTCCCCGAAGCGTGGGTACTTCTTTGCAGCCCGTAGCATGTCAACAATCTCTTGCTCTGTCCTGCTGAGTGCTCTCATCCTTCCCTCCCTCTCTCTGCTTGCGCCATAGCCGTGACATACTCTTTTGCCTCTTGCTCTGAGGCACCACCCTTGATCAGTTGATTGTACTTCTCAACCATCCTGTGCAAGTGCTGCTCCTGAGAAGCAAGGTCATCCGGCATGTGCTCTTCTGCAAACGCCCTCTGATTGCCTCCCTCCATGATGTGACTGCCAGCTAACACCCTCCCCTCTCGAAAACCGAAGGGCAACGCAGGCCACATGCAATCTGCTGGCGCAGTCCAGAGCGGGCCACCCATTGCCCCAGCAAGAGCCTCCCACTGATCTGGGACCAAGGCCCAGAGGTGGTACTGGTTGGCGGTGTCCACAAGGTGTTCCTCTTGCGGGAAGATCTGGACAGCAAACGAGGATGGGCCAACAAGCTCATTTTTGATGAGTTGCATATCTCGGAAGTCTGTGATCGCGATGTTTGTGTGGTGCTTGAACGAAAGGTGGACAACACGGGGCCACCCATCAGCAGCGTGATCTTCTGTCGTGTACCGAGCCACTTGGTAGCGGCTATTGCAGAACATCATCCCGCCAGAATACTTGCTTGCGAACTTGAACGGTGTCCAAGGTGGCTGTTCAAGTACAACGACCGTTGCATCTGGTTTACGCATCAGTCGACCCTCCAGCCTTTCTCTACGATTTGAGCAGCGGTGTAGGGCTCCCCACGGCCAAGAGCGACATCTTTCCCATACTGGCTCACGCTGTTGGCTTCGATGAAGCTCCAGATTGTCTCCCCGCCATCGCAAAGCACAAGCCTCAGCGGGTACTGGTCATCATCGAAGCACCTGAACGCGACAGCAAGCTGAGTCTTCCCACACTTGCTGCGTTTGAGCGGAACAGCAGGTAGAACCCATGGTCCCTGTTCCATGTAGCGAATATCCCTGTCATTACACATGCAAACCTCCCATTTGCACAATAAGCATAACGCGCTACCGTTATTCCACCACTAAGGAGTAATGGTGAAAGCGCCACCACCAGACGATTGTGTTGCACTACCCTGTGGAGTAAGCTCCCAAGCGTCTGCAAACACACATGCTTCTGGATCGTAGAACATTGTGACTTTTGCGCCCTGCAACCCGAACTCAGACCTGCATTTGTCGACATGGATATACGCTGCCGGGTGAGAGACCTGCGTTCCTGGCTCCAGCCTCTCAACGACAAGCCCGACATGCGCATCCTGCTCGATAGCACTGGCCCCCTTGGTGTCTTTGAGCTTCACCCGCCTTTGCTGAACATGGTGCAGGCTGGACGGGTGGCAGATCAAAACCAGCGTGATGTTTTTCTGAACAGCAAGCACAGTGAACTTTCGGATTGCATCCTCGATGCCACGCCGCTCGTCTGCCGCCCCTTGGACAAGAAAGCCAAGGTGGTCGATGACTGCGATCTTTACATCGCGCCTTCTCGCCGCATAGCTGACAAGGTCTGAAACCTCGTCCGTGTCCAGAGGGCCATAGTGGTCGATGATATACATCGGCATCTGGCCAAGCTCTGCCATTGCCTTCCTGCGTGCAGCTTCGTCCACATTGGTGAAGTCTTGGCCAAGGTGGGCCCTGAGCGCCTTTTGGATGGTGCCGATTGGCCTTTGCTCGAAGCAGGTAAGCAGGACTGGAACATCAACCTTAGCCTGCATGTACGCCAGCCAAGTAGTGAATGTGGTCTTGCCAGAAGCGGTGTCTCCCGTGACGACCCATAGTCCGGGCCTGATTCCACCGAGTGCTTGGTCCAGCTTCTTGCTGCCTGTAGTGATGCCCTTGAGATCACCGGGATTGGCTACAAGCTCCTCGATTTTGTCCGCGTAGTTGTCTGCCTTGACGATTCGTGCCGTCATCAACGGCTGTGCATTCTCGAGCGCACTTGCCATATCCTCTGCAAGGCACCCTTCCTCCAAGCACTTCGACGGGTCTTTGTGCGGAAGGGTGGCGCGGCTACAGCGATCTCTACCCAGCTTGTCCGCAACATTCTTTGCCCCCTTGTTCCCTGCCTCGTCCGCATCGTAGACGAGCACATAGGACTTGTAAGGCTCCAACGCATCCAGCCATTCATCTGCCCATGTGCCGGCTCCACCAGTCCCGCTGACAATATTCTTACTGTAGCCGTACTGAGCCATAGCAATGACATCAAGCTCACCCTCGCAGATGATGACTTCCTGCGAAGGGTCCTTGGTGAGTGTTGCCACGCCAAACAGCGTCGTTGGCCTCCCCGGAGAGCGCTTGTAGACTTTCTTGACCTTGCCGCCGCCACCACACCTTCTGCACCCAGCACCATCACAGTGAAGGCACTTGCCGGGGACACTGCGGAATCGAGCATTGACCGGCACATTTGCTTCATCAAGCACAGGGATGCAGATGTACTGCTCTACGATCTTGCCATCGTCCCCGCCTCGAACCAGCTTTGCGCCAAGCCTCCACTCTCTGATTGTCCCTTCCTCAAAGCCCCTGCTTTTCAGGTAAGTCAAACACGGCAACCCTTCCTCGGACCACAAGTCCCGAATACAGTCGTCCACAAGCTGTGGATACCAGTCGAGCGGAGTTGGCCCGCTGGGCTGAGGATTAGGGATTCTTGTGCGGCCAGAAGTCATGCTGCCAACGCTCTGGACGCTTGGGGGCCTTGTAGTGCGCAGCTTTCCATGCTTGTCGATCACAGACTGCGATTCCAAGTGAGCCCTTACCTGCGCCATCTCATCCTTGCTGGATTCTCGCAACAGCTTGCCGTGCAAGTGGAGTGCGAAAAGATCGACAACATCTCCAGCGGTGTCACAGCGAAAGCACTTCCATCCAAGCTGGTCTGGCCGCACACCGATCGGCCCACGGCTGTCTGAAGAGCTACGCTTTTCCTCGTTGCACGAGGGGCACGGTGAGACTCCATTGCCTCTGGTCCTACGCATCCCAAGCATGGAAGCTGCTTCAAATACAGGCTTTCTCCTTGCCTCTTCAATCCACTTCATTTGTTGCGCCCCTTGCGGTATCTGGCGAGCGGCCCAAGGTCTGTACCGTCACCGCTTGCATGCTCACGCTGCTTCTGACGCTCCTGCCACGCAAGAGCAAGCTGCAATCTGGCCGGAATCTTCTCGCTGCGGAACAGGTTGTCCAGCCCAAGGAATGTTGCCTTCTGTGCGTTCTCGCCACGCCAGAACCTTGGCGCAGCATCATCCCCCTTGTATGCGTACTGGACAAGCAGGATCAAAGAGTCTGCATCAGCTTCCTTGAGACCACGCTTGATTGCCTTCTGCGCCCCCGGTCCAAAGCGGCATGCCCGTGGTCGCTTTTGGAGATCTCTCCAAACCTCCCAAACACGCCTTGCTTCTGCAAGCCCAGCAGAGCGAGTGGCTGGCTGACGGTTGGCAAAGAGAGAGTCGTACTCCTGTACCTGCCAGCTTTCCTTTCCGCAATGGAACAATAACCAGCTTCGTAGTTTTGTATCTGCCATAGTAACCTCCCAAGCAAATATAACACGGCCCCGTTTTTCCTGTGCGCCGAACATTGGTGAAAAAAAACCGTGCTGCCCTGCCTTCCCGCAAAGAAGGCTGGCAGCACGGGAGCGTGCTCCCCGTGGTGTGGGGAGACAACGCTTTTGGGATCAGAAGGGAATGTCGCTGTTGTCGACGGGGAAGCCTCCACCGCCTCCACCGCCACCACGACCGCTCTTCTTGGCCTGCATTGCCTGAGCGTGCTCTTCCGCCTCGGTGACGATTGCCTCCATCTCCTTTGTCACCTCTCCATCGTACTTGCCCCAGCCTGCGATCTCCGCACGCTCGTCGCCGTTGTCTCGGCGCTTCATCACGATCTTTGCGTTGACCGGGCACTGGAGAATGACATCCTGTGCCTCTTCTGCATTTTCAGGGTGCCAAGGAGTGCCCCTGCCAACGGCTCGAGAGTAGTTGCGCAACCGGAAGGCGGCTCCACTGGTGAGCCAGAAGGTGTCCCAGACATACGCCCGAGCCTCTTCACCATCGACGCAGACATACATCACTTCGATGCCTTTGGTTCCCCTGCTGGAAGTCACATACTGCATGGAAGCAGCCCAAAGGATGCGATCTCCAGCGGACATCTTGGGACGGGCTGCGTAGCCCTGCCCTCCGCCTTCTGCCTCTTCCTCGTTGGGGTCGATCACAAATCCTGCCATTGTAGCCTCCTGCTACTGTTTACGATGCCGAGCGGCTGCGCCGGCGTCGCGTGGGTTTTGCAGACAAGGTCGGGTCTTCCGCCACTGCCTGCTGTGGTGGTGCTTCTGCACCGGTTGAGTCTTGGATTTTTTGCAGCCAAGAGCCGAGGTCTGGTTCCTCGATGGCCTGCAAGCCGGGGAGCGTCTTGCACAAGATGTGCTGTGGGCCACCAAACAGAACTCGATGCTGTACGACCTTTTGCTCCGGGTTGCTGGGGTCTTCCGCGTACTGTTTGAAGGCATAGCCGACTGCGCTGAAGTAACCCGCAATCTCGTTTGGGATCTTGCGGCCCTCGAACATCGGCGTCACATGGCGCAAGCCAGTACTCTCTTCTGTCTCGTGCTGTGAGAGCGCGATGGCAAGAATGTCCATCCGCACATTTCTCAGCAGGCGAATCAGCTTGCGAGTTCTGTCTGTAAGCAGCCCCCAATCCTGCAAGCTGAATGTACCCCCGCTCTTCGATGCGAGAATGTCGTCTCGGATCATGCGCTGCAACTCCGTGAGCGAGTCCAGCACAAGGGTCTTTCTGCCCATGCTGGCCAAGTGCCCGTCGGAGGCATCTTTGAGTACCTGCGTGACCGTTTTGAGGTCTGTCGCCTCGACAACGATTGCGTCAGGGTTTGCGGACTGGATGGTCGCCAGCCCGTTTGGCTCTGTGAGGATGATGACTGGCGAAGGCGCAAGCGCACCAATGCGCGTCTTTCCTGCGCCGCTGTCCCCGTGGATCAGGATCTTGCGCTGCGAGGGGAGTTCCGCCGCGCTCCTGTAGCTCAGATTGCCCATTCGTCTTCCTCGTCATGGGTTGGTACTGGCACACTTTCCGACGGCCAGTGTGTCGGTATGTTCTGCGTGAACGACTGCCTGCCTTCTGGTGAGTCGTTGATGCAGATTGAGGTGAAGTTGCAGTAGCCCCCCGGCAAGCGGCAGACTGGCGTTCTTGGGAAGTCTGCGGCCACTTCTGGCGCAGTAAGCCCGCCTCTTGCTACAGCCCGCCTCATGGAGGCAATCATGCGAGCCTTTGCGTGAAGCTCCATTGCGTAGCGGTGCAAGTCCTCTTGCGTGAACGAGCCCCACGAACGGTGGTACAGCATCGTATCGACTTTGATGGCGTTGTTCGCCTGCATGGCGCACAGCTTTTCCCAGTGCTCATCCTTGTACTGATCTCGATTTGCTTGCTCTTTGAGCATTGTGTCGAGCCAGATCCAGGAAGGCACTCTGTTCTCTGCTGTGGACAACAAGCCACTCTTGAGCCTTTTGGGCCGCTTGTGCTCGTTGCTGCCAAGGACATCCCAGATGTACCCCGCCACTCTTCCAGTACACTCCGGTGGAAAGATCCCACCACCTTCGTTCTCCTGCGCATGCTTGTACCTTGCCTCCAAGGAGAGCGCGTAGCCGGGAAGCTGCGTGTCCAGCGCAAGGTTCTTGCCGTAGGTCGTTGCGGACTTGCTTGTTTTGAACTCCCAAATCCACAAGTCTCCGTTGTCGTCCATGACAACTGCGTCCAGTCTGCCGACCTTGTACCAAGGAAGGCTCACCATTTTGTGAGGCTCTCCCGGCAAAGCGAGCCTCCAGCCATGCTGGCTCTCAACGACTGGCACCTGAGATTTGAGGATTTTGCCAGTAGTGGGGTCTACGACAGGCATTGCTGTGGAGGTCTCAACAGCGAGCACCCGCATGTCGATACATTTGCCGTACACGCGCAAATACCCCTCCGCACAGTCTTTGAGAC
>Ga0075480_10002291_pt1 | contig 12284 bp, 10 predicted proteins | sample DEB08_DNA_7_FD_81590 | JGI IMG/M metagenome (GOLD analysis project Ga0075480, IMG submission 81590) | Aqueous microbial communities from the Delaware River and Bay under freshwater to marine salinity gradient to study organic matter... | ecosystem: Environmental > Aquatic > Marine > Coastal ... | reverse complement strand
CTCGGCCACTGTGAAGCCTAGGTGGTGGTAGCGTGCGGCAAACCGGCAGGTGCGAAGCACTCGCAACGGATCCTCTGAGAAGTTGTCGGAAACGTGCCGCAACACCTTTGCATCGAGATCACACTGTCCCCTATACGGATCGATGAGCTGACCGTGCTCATCCATCGCCATGGCGTTGATCGTGAGGTCGCGACGAAGAAGATCTTCTTCCAGCGTTACGGATGGGTCAGCATGGACCGTAAAGCCGTGGTAACCCTGACCTGACTTGCGCTCGGTTCTCGCAAGAGCGAATTCCTCGCCTGTTTGCGGATGGAGAAAAACCGGAAAGTCGGCGCCCACCTGCTTAAATCCGGATGCCAGTAGCACCTCAGGCGTGGCGCCAACGACCACCCAGTCAGTCTCGTTATGGGGGTAGTTCAAGAGTGTGTCTCTGACGGCTCCACCCACTTTGTAGACCCGTGCTGTTGGCGCTAGATCAAAGGTCATCATTGGCAGTTGCAGCGATAAAAGGTTCGGGACTCGAGCGCCATGAGGGTCATTTTATTTCCCCAAACACAGCCGGTGTCGAGCCCTATAGCATTGGTTGAGTCTGTCACGCCATCAATAGACGCCCAGTGACCAAAAATCACAATATTGTCTTTTGTGCGCCTCCATTCGTGGCTAAACCAGGGCGCAACTTTCTTTCCTTTGAGCGCGTTGGCCGTGGGCGTTGGCCCTTTACTAATAAGATCCAACTTGCCTTTTTTTGTGCAATAGCGCATTCGGGTGAGGTAATTTGTGATCACCCGAAGTCGAGTCATACCGGTAAGCTGATCATCCCAGACAATCGGGTCATTGCCATACATGGCATTGAAGAACCGAATACAGTCAGGTCCTCGCAGGACCTTTTCAACTTCGGCCGCGCGATCAAGCGCGTCGGTAACCGACCACATGGGGGGGATGCCCGCGTGCACTAGGGTCGCCCCATGCTCGTGGTGTACAAGGGGCTGATGATGAAGCCACTCGATCAGCTTCTCCCGGTCTGGCGCATCGAGAATGTCATCAAAATTATCTGACTTACTCATTTTTCGTGCGCCCGCTGAAACAGCCATCAGGTGCAGGTCGTGATTGCCGAGAACAACCACCGCATTATCACGCCGCTCATGAAACCAGCGTAGTGTTGCAAGATTGCTGGGTCCGCGGTTGATCAAATCACCCACACTCCAAATCACGTCCTTGTCAGGATTAAAACTGACCTTTTCCAGCAGACACTGGAACTGGTCAAAACACCCCTGAATGTCGCCCACTACGTAGGTCGCCATGTTCAATCCTGTTGGTTTAGATTTGGTTTGCCCAGAGTGTAACTGGGCGACGGAGAATCAGATAGCCGCCCGGGGAAGCTCCAGGCTCAAGTCCATAAGTTGATCCAGCGTCAGCGTCTCCGCACGGCAGGCCGGTTCAATACCCAGCCGCTGCATGGCGGCGTCGTCAATAACACCCCGAAGATTATTCCTTAGTGTTTTTCGTCGTTGTGCGAAAGCCAATTGAACGAGTTTCCTAAGCCCCTCGCGAGAACATTCGGGGCGGTGGGATGTCACCTTGGGCGTTAGACGTACGATCGCCGACTGGACTTTAGGCTGCGGATGGAAGGCCTCTGGTGGCACGTCGAATAAATGCTCAACATCACAATCGACTTGAGTCATAACGCTTAATCTCCCCCAATGTTTATTACCGGGGTGCGCCGCTAATCGATCAACAACTTCTTTCTGCAACATGAAGTGCATGTCACGGATGATGGGCAAATGCGTGAGCAGCTTGAATATCAAAGGCGTTGAAATATTATAAGGAAGGTTACCCACAATTCTTAAATCGTGATTGCCGTCAGATAATTCATTGAAATCAAACTTAAGCGCGTCGAAATTGAAAAGTGTGAAGTCGCGATTAAAAAACATCACTCTTAATTGAGATTGTAAATCGCGATCTATTTCAATGGCCTTAATGGCACAGCCACTTTCGAAAAGCGCATCGGTCAGGGCACCTTGGCCAGGCCCGATTTCAACAACGTTGTCATCCTTATGCGGATTAATCGCGCGGGCGATGGCGGAAATAACGCCCTGATCGGTTAGAAAGTTTTGACCAAAACGTTTTCGAGGCGCATGCGTCTTGGGTCGCGATGCGCCGCCGCGTTTTGATGCTCTGGACATGAACGTTTGGGTCTTAGATGAGACAGTCGTCGAGTGAGCCACCATTTTCAACGTGCGACCTGAAGACGACAGGTGTGCGACCACGCCCTGTCCATTGATGAGTCACGCCGTCCACGGTGATTTGATATTTGGGCGCGACCTTTTTGCCCTTCTTCGGGTCGGTTACGCGCTTAACGTTGGTTTTTTGTTTCGATGCCCCAGTAATATCTGCAGCGGATATTCCGAGCTCGTCCATCATCGATTTTAGTTTTTTTACGGCTACTTCTTTCTTTCGCTGTGCGCGCAGTGATTCACGCTCTTTAATTGTTTCTGCAGCGGCCGTTAAATTAGCGAGGGCTCGTTCAATTTGTTGAATATCGAGCGATTTAACTGCGCGGTTAGCCGCAGCTTTTGATTTGGCAATAGATTGAAGAGCCAGTGCTTCGTTCATAAAAATAAAACCTTAATTGTCGTTTTTGTCATAGTGTAATGTTAGGAGAGTTTAAAATAAACTCGTAATTTAAATACAAGACACATTTTGCATAACGCGAATAAATTAAATTATTAAATATGCGGCGAGTTCTATCAATTGATGGCGGTGGTATTCGAGGAATTATTCCTTCTCTCGTGCTTGATTATTTGGAGAGCGAATCGGGAAAGCCTGTGTCGGAGATCTTCGATTTATGTGTGGGAACTTCTTCGGGTGGCATCATTGCGCTAGGTCTTGCTCAGGCTGATACATCTGGTGCGCCAAGGTATTCAGCGCATGATCTCGCCGATTTTTTTGAGAACAGTGGTAACAAAATATTTGAGCGAACTGTTTGGAGAAATATTCGCTCCGTTGGTGGTGTGCTTGATGAACTCTATTCGGCAAAACCGCTCGAGGCGTCGCTCAGGAAATATTTCTCCAATGCGCGACTGGGCGAGACTTTAGGCTCGACCATGGTGACCACCTACGACATAGAGGAGAGACGGACGCTCTTTTTGAAGAGCTGGCATCCAGACCACGAAACAGTGAGGTGCCGCGATGCTGCTCGTGCTACCAGCGCCGCACCTACATATTTTGAGCCCGCGCTTATTGATGTTCAGGGAAGTCAGCGTGCACTTATTGACGGTGGTGTATTCGTAAACTCACCCGTTGTGTCGGCGTATGCGGAGGCGTTGAAGCTCTACCCCAATGAGCCGCTTATGGTCGTCTCATTGGGTACTGGTGAGCTCGTAAGGCCTATTACCTATAACAGCGCCCAAGATTGGGGGCAGGCCGGTTGGGTGATGCCTCTGCTTGACTGCATGTTTGATGGCGCAACGAAGGCGGCCAATCACCAAATGCGCATGTTTTTGGGCGATCGATATATTCGGTTGCAGGTGACGCTCGACGAAGCCAATGACGACATGGATGACGCCTCCCAGAGCAATATTGAAAACTTGAAGCGTATTGCGGATCGTCTCATCAGTGAAAACGAGGCGACGCTAAACCGAATCATCTCGCTCACTTCATGAGTTCAGGTGTTGAGTGCAGGTGATAGCCTCCGTGATCGCTGCTTTCATGCTTTGAGACGAGGCCTCACCTGTCGCTGCAAGCTCCAGGGCCGTACCGTGGTCGACTGACGTGCGGATCGTGGGCAGCCCCAGCGTAATGTTGACCGAGGCGCCAAAACCGCGTGACTTGAGTACGGGTAGTCCTTGGTCATGAAACATCGCAAGCACAACGTCGGCATCGAGCACTTGTTGCGACGTAAAAGCTGTATCTGCCGGTATAGGGGCAGTCACATCGATGCCGCGCCGCAGCGCTTCCTCGCGTGCCGGCATAATGGTCTCTATCTCTTCACGGCCTAAATGCCCGCTTTCACCCGCGTGGGGGTTGAGCCCCAACATGGCGATGCGAGGCTGCGCAATGCCGTAAAGGCGCCGTAGCTCGTTGTGGATGATTTCAAGCTTCCGAAGAAGGGATTCCTGAGTGATCGCATCGGGAACCTCTCGCAGGGGCAGGTGTGTCGTCGCAAGCGCCACGCGCAGTCCATCGTTAACCAGCAACATAACCACGTCCTCACAGCCAAACTGCTCGCTGAAGAATTCGGTGTGGCCAGTGAATCTCAGTCCACTGTCGCTGATCACTGACTTCTGCACGGGTGCTGTGACGACTGCGTCAAACCGGTTGTCTTTTAGTAATTGAGCCGATGTCTGCAAGACCTCTAGGACGTGGTTGGCATTCGCTACATCGAGCCGACAAGGCTCGACCGGATTTGCGCAGGGTATATGATAGACACTCACTTTTCCGGGGGTATGTGGCGGTGGCACCGCGTCGGGCTGTAACAAAGTGAACTGCAGGTCTATCCCGAGTGCTATGGCTCGCTGTTCCAATACCAGCGCATCGCCAATGACAGCGATCTGCGCATCAAAGGGTGATTGAAGCGCGCCGAGAACAACATCAGGCCCAATGCCTGCGGGCTCACCAGCACTAATGACGAGACGGGCATGTTCCGTCATAACACATACATCGTTATTTAATGTCGACAAACGCCTCGTCGCGAATTTCTCTGAGCCAGTTTTCCAGCCCTTCTTCATATTTCGCTTCACGAAGGTAGTTTGCTATCTGGTTGCGCCTGACTTGCTCCGCAAAATCCTCGGTGCGACGGCCTGTAACCTCGAGAATATGCCAGCCAAATTCACTGCGGACGGGCTCTGTAACGACTCCTATCTCAGCGCTTGCCATTGCGGCCTCAAATTCGGGAACCATCTGGCCCGGGTTGGTCCAGCCCAGTTCGCCACCTTCCTGGGCCGATCCGATGTCATCTGAATACTCTTTAGCGAGATCAGAAAAGTCTTCGCCGCTGTTAACGCGCTCTTTGAGTCCAAGGACAAAGTTACGCGCCGCTTCATCATCCAGCACTTCGTTAGGGGTGACGAGGATATGGCGAACATTGGTCTGCTCAACGAGTCGCTCCAGGCCACGAGCCTCGGCTAAGTGAACGAGGTGAAGCCCCGAGTTGGACTGAACTTTTCCCGTCTCGCCCGCCTTCAAGCTGGGTAGGATGTCAGCAAACATACTGGGAATGTCGCTCAATTTTCGCCAACCAAGGTCACCACCTTGAAACGTATAGGGCTCTTGAACACTTACCGCTTCTGAGAAGTCAGCGCCAGCAAGAATATTGGCCAGAACGGCATCAACGTAGTCTTCTTTTGCAGTTCGCTGGTCAGCGGTATCTGATCGAGGAATAGGTAGCAACGCCTGTACCACGCGGTATTCTGGCTCGGTCAGTGCTATTCCTTCTTCCGTCGCCATGAAATTATCAATTTCTTTCTCGGTGATGTTGATATCCTGCATCACGCTACCTTGCTGTACCCGCTGAATCGCAAGCTCGTCTCGCAGGCCCTCACGCATCTCCACATAGTTTTGACCGTTTTGAAGAAGAGCGTCTCTAAACTGTTCGAGCGTCAACCCATTTTGTGCTGCGATACGAGCCATTGATTGATCGAGCTGTGCGTCAGGGATCCGGACACCGAATCGATCGGCTAGTTGGAGTTGAATGCTCTCTAAAATCAGACGGTCAAGTGTCTCTTGGAACACCGTTTCGTCATCCGGTAGCGTCACACCTCGTTGTTCAGCAGATGCTCTGATCTGCTTGATACGGTCACCCACCTCGCTGGCGAGAATGATGTCCTCATCGACAATCGCGACAACACTATCCAGCGGGATCACCTGTGACCATCCAAGCGAGGAAAATATTGAGATGAAGGGGGCGACGAGCCACCATTTGAGTTTAGCGTTTAGCATTGAATCCTCTGATCATATCCTGCATGAGATTATCAACTCGGTTACCGAAGCCGCCTAACCCCTTTAAAACGAACTGAAATTGGAACGCCCGATCTCGTGCAAGGTCCGGCTCTGGTATAAACACATCAACGTCCCGAAGTGCATCAAGGTAACTCATGTAAATTAGCCGCACGCGCCAACAGCAGCCATCGTACTCGACGCCGATCATATCTTCCACGCTGCTTCCAATCTCTAATGAGTACCGTATCGCACCAAAGGCTGCCCAGTTATCGTTTATTGGAATGTATGCCGAAGTGTTTATCTGCTCGGTTACCGGTCTCGCGGCAAATGATGCTGGTGGTTCGCGAAGGGTGTAACCAACATTCACAATCGCACCTTTGCTCGGCCGATAGCCCACACGGATATTAGCCGCATCGACCTCTGCGTCGTAGCTATCGAATAAGAGATTGCTATATATACTCCAGCGTTCACTCGCGCTCATACTTAGCGCAAACGCCAGAGCTGATCCCTCGTCGGTAAGTGCTGCGTCGCTCTCTTCAAGACGGACGCGTTGATCACTAAAGTTAATAACCTGCCCCAAACTGAGTGATACCCGCTCTTTTCCTGTCTTGGGATCGATTAGTCTTGAGGTGACTCCAAGGGAGATCTGGTTGGCATCCGACAATCGGTCGTAACCAGAGAAACGTGTGTTTCGGAACAGCTGCCGGTAACTAAACGTCAGCTCAGCACTGTCGAAGTCAGGAATGCCCGTATGATCATCGTAACCGGCGTAGAGATACTGAACGCGTGGCTCCAATGTTTGTGTAAACGGAAGACCGAACAACTCAGAACTGCGTTCAAATTCCAAGCCTCCCTCAATTCGGCCAAGCCATGACGATACTGATTTATTACGGGTCTGATGACTGTCAGGCGTCTTCAGTCGATATTGAATGCTTTTGTGCATCAAGCTCGTATTTAAAAACCCATAGTCGCGGGTGATGGGTAAATTGACGCCCACCTCTTGATAAATACGCTGACCTTTCACCTTCTCCAGGTCGGTGTCGAAGTTAGCCGCCTGCAATTTCATTAGCGGTTCGAACGGACCCAGTTTCGCATTCCCACGCCAGACCGCACTGACTTGGGGTAATCGCTTGTAATTGTCGGTCAGATCTTCAGCGATACTCTGAAATTGCTGAGCTTCCAGACCAAAAAGCCAATTGTCTGCCAGCCAGTCCACTCGCGCTCTTTGCAACAGTGCCGTTTGTCTCTGCGCGCTCAGGGTGTTGTTTTCAAGGTCTCGAAGGTATTCGTTGTCGCTGACTTTCGAGAAGTCGATCGACGTGCGCAGCCGAGCGGATGGATCGCTTGATTGCTGAACATTGACTCGCCAGCGGTTGTTGTCCCCACCCGATACATCGAGGTCGTCATCTCGTAAATAAGTGCCCGAGACATCCCAGAATCCGGTCCGTCTTCCGAGGAATCGCGTGTTGAGCTGATGCACTAACCCTCGGTCTTGAATGAGGCGGGGTGAATAGGTGGCGTCGTAGTTTGGCGCGAGGTTCATGTATATCGGAACCGTGACATCGAGGCCGCCTCGCGTATCACTGCTGATATCGGGGAAGAGCAGGCCCGTTTTACGGCGATCATTCAGCGGAAACTGCACCCATGGTAAATAGGCGACAGGAACACCTTTGATATCAATTCGAGCGCCCCAGGCTTCACCGGTGTTGGTGTTAGGGTCGATATTGAGTGTTTCTGCCGTGACCAGCCAGCTTGGATCTGTGGGCGCACAGAAAGTGAGCTGACCCTCTTCAATTTCAAGTGATCCATTGGCATCGCGTGTCACGCTCTCGGCAATACCGTAGAGCTGCTGCTCGTACATGACAAATTCGGCGTCGCTGAGCGATGCACGTTCGCTCAAGCTATCGTAGGTAATCTGATCGCCATACATGACGATCCCCGGCTCGCGAACTTCGATGGGGCCTTGAGCAGAAACTGTTTGCTCAACTCGGTCTATGATGACCTCCTGCGCTTTCAGGGTCCGATAGCCCTGAGACACGGTGACGTCATCGGAGAAATACAGAGTATCGTCCGTGATATCGCTGTCGCCCGCACTCACCTCGAGATCCAATTGGTTCGGTGGCGTGGAGCGATCAACGTTGGCCAATGGGTCTTGGTATTGCCCTCGGCACTTTAAGCAGCGCTCGTCGCGATCTTCTGGCTTCACCTGGGCAAGCGGTACCCAGTTTAGTCTGGCCTGAATCCGCTCTTCCTCAATTGCATCGTTTGCATGAGCGAACGGCATCACTGATATCAGTAGAAGCGTTGCGCCGTTAATTCGCTGCATTAGTCCGGAAAGATTTTTGGAGTTCAATAGCTCGTACACAAGCGTTTCAGCGCAAGGTTCAGGTTATTATGGTCGGGGACAGTGTAACGCGCTAAAGGCTTGGTTGTTCTTGAGTTTTTTTGGCAATGCTGCGGGTTTATCAGCGTACAAGGGAGAAGCTGAGGTGTCAGAGGGGCAAGAACAACTCAGTTGGTTGGCAGAGATACTAAAGTGCGATGCGACGGATGTGGCATTGCAGCTTATTGCCGGCGATGCGAGCCCCCGAAAATTCTACCGGGTCTCTGGTCCTGCGCCTGGCTCCCGGGTGCTGATGGTGTCACCGCCAACCGAGAATAATGAGCGATTTCTGCTGATACAGCGCGCCCTAGAGAGCGCTGGAGTGCGCGTTCCATCCATGCCCAGGGCTAACCTGGCCTTAGGCTACTTTCTTCTCGAGGACTTGGGTGACACGACCTTTTTCCTGGCGTTAGAGCAGCGCGATGAAGATGCGCTCTATCGAGAGGCGCTGGATACCTTGGCAGTGATTCGTGCCATTCGCACGGTGGAATCAGAGCTCCCTCACTACGATCAAGAGGAGCTTCAGCGCGAGCTCGACGTATGCCCCGAGTGGTTCTTTTCCAAGGCATTGAGCTTGTCCTTAGACAGCAAGGCGCTCTCGGTTTTTGCGGAGCTGAGTGCCTGCGTCATAGAGGCTGCGCATCATCAGCCCCAAGGGTTGGTGCATCGGGATTATCACAGTCGCAACCTGATGGTGCCCGCCGCAGACGATACATTAGCCGTTATCGATTTTCAGGATGCCATCATGGGTCCAGTAGCTTATGACGCCGTATCGCTGCTAAAAGATGTCTATATCGTGTGGCCGCGGGAGAAACAGCTAACTTGGCTTGAATATTATTGGGAGCGCTTGGTGCGCGAGGGCCAGCTAGAAGAGGGTTCGTGGCCTACGTTTATTGTGTGGTTTGACCTTATCGGTTTGCAGCGGCATGTGAAAATCTTGGGTGTTTTTTCACGTCTTTGGTTGAGAGACGACAAACCGAGCTATATGAGGGATATCCCTGTGGTGATTGCGTACATCCGAGAGGCCTGTCAACTGTATCGCGAGACTCACCCAGCTATCGGCGCCTTCTGGGACTGGTTTGACGCGTCGGTCATGCCGACAGTAGCGAGCCAGGATTGGTATAGCGCGTCATGAAGTTCGCGATGATTCTTGCCGCAGGGGAGGGACGCCGCATGCGTCCTCTGACCGATGAAACGCCGAAACCGCTCATTCAGGTGGCGGGCAAAACATTGTTGGAGCGCCACATTGAGGGTTTAGTGAGCGCTGGTTTTACCGACTTGGTGATCAACGCCTCGTACCTTGCCGATCAGCTGGTTTCTTTTTGTGGTGATGGCGGGCAATGGGGCTGTCGCATTCACCTCTCGCTAGAAGAGTCTCCTTTGGAAACCGCGGGTGGCATCCGGAAGGCATTGCCGCTTCTCAAGGAAGAGTCGTTTGTGGTCGTGAACGGCGATGTCTTCACCGACTATCCGATTGCTCGTTTAACAGAAGTGGATCTGGGTGACGACGTTGCGCATCTGGTCATGGTGCCCAACCCTGAACATCATCCAAACGGTGACTTTGGTGTCAGTAACGCTCGTGTTGTTGTTGGTGAGTCCGATAAGGCGACGTTTTCTGGATTGTCGGTCATGAGTCATCGTCTGTTTGATGGTCTAGAGCACGACTTTGCGCCTCTTCGCCCACTGTTTGATCGTGCGATTGCATCCGGGCAGGTATCGGGTGAGTTGTGGTCGGGAGTCTGGTCAGATGTGGGAACACCGCAGCGTTTGTCGGAGCTCGAGTTTCGGCTGAGCAGTAACGCTCGATAGGGGACTTGGCTGGTGGCTTGGGCCGTCCCGCTTTACACTACGCACTTTTAAACCAATGGAATCGCTCATGCGTGATTACTTAATTGCTCCGTCTATCCTTGCGGCAGATTTTGCGCGCTTGGGGCAAGACGTTGAAGCAGTCTTAGATGCAGGCGCAGATATTGTTCATTTTGACGTGATGGACAATCACTACGTCCCCAATTTAACCATTGGACCCATGGTTTGTAGCGCGCTCCGAGATTACGGTATTTCAGCGCCCATTGACGTTCATTTGATGGTGCAGCCAGTAGACGCATTGGTAGGCATGTTTGCCGATGCGGGCGCTTCGTACATTACGTTCCATCCTGACGCATCGACCCATGTCGATCGGACCTTACAGCTCATTCGCAATGCGGGTTGCAAGTCTGGCCTGGTATTTAATCCGGCCTCAAATCTCGATGCGCTCAAATATGTACTCGATAAGGTCGACATGATTTTGTTGATGTCAGTTAATCCCGGGTTCGGCGGCCAATCGTTTATTCCATCGACGCTCGACAAGTTGCGCGAGGCGCGCGCGCTCATCGATGAGTCGGGCTTGAATATTCGCCTTGAGGTCGATGGTGGTGTGGGCCCGGCTAACATCGCGGCGGTTGCTGAAGCTGGTGCAGATACCTTTGTCGCAGGCTCAGCTATCTTCGGTAAGCCCGATTATGCGGCGGTTATCCAAACAATGCGCGACGAGTTGGCCAAGGTCAAATGACCCAAACCCTGAGTCAAACAGCCTTTGATGCCCTGGTGGCTGAGGGTTACTCCCGCATTCCAGTGACGAGAACCTTGCTGGCTGATACCGAGACCCCGTTGTCGACGTACACTAAACTGTGTGATCAACCCTATTCCTTTCTCTTCGAGTCAGTAGAAGGCGGTGAGAAATGGAGCCGCTACTCCATCGTGGGACTCTCGTCGCGAGAGCGATTTGTCGTATCTGGTAATCAGATCTCCCGCTATAAGCAGGATCAACTTGTCGAGCGCTACGAGGTCGATGATCCGCTCGCTGAAGTCGAACGGCTTCACGAGTCGACCAACAGCGCGCCGCTCGATTCACTGCCCGTGTTCCACGGCGGATGGGTTGGCTATTTCTCGTATGACACGGTCCGTTACGTCGAGCCTAAGCTAGCAAATACGGCAAATCGGGATACGCTTAATACGCCGGATATTTTGCTAATGCTTGCTGAGGAAGTGGTTGTTTTTGATAACTTGCGGGGCACGTTGACCTTGATCGTCAGTGCGGATACGTCGCAGGAAGGCGCCTTCGAGCGATCTAACCATCGCTTGTCGGAGCTTGAAGCACGTCTTTCAGAGCCGATGCCATCGTTGGCGCGTTTTGAATTAGGGGCCACCGACACAGCGGACATCGAATCGAGAGTGACGTTTGAGACCGATCAAGCGACATTTGAGTCCTGGGTTGCGCGAGTAAAAGACTACATTTTGGATGGCGACGTCATGCAGGTTGTCATCTCGCAGCGAATGACCTTGCCCTTTCAGGCAGAGCCGCTAAATCTGTATCGTGCGTTGCGTCATTTAAACCCTTCTCCCTATCTGTTCTTCCTCGATCTCGACGATTTTCATGTCGTTGGGAGTTCACCCGAGATTTTGGTTCGCGCCGAACGCGGTCAAATTACCGTGCGCCCCATTGCAGGCACGATTCGACGCGGCGCAACGGAAGCGGAGGATGCTGCGCTAGCGGACAAGCTGCTCAGTGATGAAAAGGAGCGTGCGGAGCATCTGATGCTGATCGATCTTGGGCGCAATGATGTGGGTCGCGTTGCAACACCCGGGAGCGTGGAGCTAACGGATAAAATGGTCATCGAGAAATACTCGCACGTGATGCACATCGTATCGAACGTGACCGGCGAGTCTCGCGATGACATAACGGCCATTGACTCGTTGAGAGCGACTCTGCCTGCGGGAACGCTGAGCGGAGCACCCAAAATCCGCGCTATGGAAATTATTGATGAACTCGAGCCCGTAAAGCGCGGTGTATATGGTGGTGCTGTGGGTTATCTGACGTGGTCCGGCGATATGGACACAGCGATCGCGATACGAACGGCCGTTGTGAAAGACGACACCCTGGTCGTGCAAGCCGGCGCGGGTGTCGTTGCCGATTCAGTGCCCGCGT
>Ga0075480_10002285_pt1 | contig 12313 bp, 11 predicted proteins | sample DEB08_DNA_7_FD_81590 | JGI IMG/M metagenome (GOLD analysis project Ga0075480, IMG submission 81590) | Aqueous microbial communities from the Delaware River and Bay under freshwater to marine salinity gradient to study organic matter... | ecosystem: Environmental > Aquatic > Marine > Coastal ... | reverse complement strand
TACAAGCACACCACCTAATGCATATCATTTATTAAACTTTGCATCTTCAATTGCATTCAAAATAGAAAATGGTGGTAATTATAAAATAAATTTAAGAGTTGAGAACTTATTAAACAATTTGTATAAAAACTATCTAAATAGACTTAGGTATTTTACTCACGAAATGGGTAGGAATATCATGATTTCAGTTAGTTATAGCTACTAATTATATACTAAAATTGTATATTTGTTTCAAATAATAGGGGTGCTTTAAAGGCTGAGATTATACCCATTGAACCTGGAACAGGTAATGCTGTTTAGGAACTTGATTTAATTTCAATATAGTTTTTGTAGTTACTCCCTTATATCAAAACTATATATTTCATGAAAAAAATTCTGTTTGTTTTATTAGCCTTTAGCACTGCGCTAAATGCACAAGAATCTGTTATTGATTCACTAGAGGTTCAAAATTTAGAGGAGGTAATTGTTTCCTCGGTAAGAGTTAAGGACAATATCCCAATAGCATTTAATAATCTTTCTAAAGAAGAAATTTCAAAAAGAAATTTAGGTCAAGATATTCCGATTTTATTAAACTTTTTACCCAATGTAGTTACTACTTCGGATGCAGGAGCAGGTATCGGTTATACTGGAATTAGAATAAGAGGGGTTAACTCACAGTCGACAAATGTTACCATCAATGGGATTCCTTATAATGATGCTGAATCATTAGGAACATTTTGGGTAGATTTACCTGATTTTTCGTCCTCTATTGAAAATTTACAAGTTCAAAGAGGTATTGGAACTTCGGTTAACGGTTCGAGTGCCTTTGGAGCAAGTATAAATATTTTGACAGACAAAATTTCTCAAAATCCATACTTCGAAAGTGCTAATACAATAGGAAGTTTTAATACTATAAAAAACAACTTTAGATTCAGTACGGGTTTATTGAACGAAACTATCGAATTTTCGGGAAGACTTTCAAAAATAGATTCTGACGGATACATTGATAGAGCCTCATCAGATCTGAAATCTTATTTTCTTCAGCTTTCATATAAGAAAAATAAAACATTATTAAAGTTTTTAAATTTTGGAGGTCATGAAATAACCTATCAAGCTTGGAATGGTATTGATCTTCAGACTTTAGAAAACAATAGAACTTATAATCCATCCGGTCTTTATTATGATTTAAACGGAGAGGAAAGATTTCATGAAAATGAAGTTGACAATTATAAGCAAGATCATTTTCAATTTCATTGGACCCAGTCAATCTCTAATAATCTTTCATCAAATTTAGGGTTAAACCTTACAAATGGTAGGGGGTACTATGAGCAATATAATGAAAATGGAAGTGAAGATTTTATTACAAGAAAGTGGTTAGATAATCAGTTTTATGTAATTAATTATACCTTAAATTATTTAAAAAATAACAATAATTTAATTTTTGGCTCAACATACAGTGAATATGATGGTGATCACTTTGGAGAAACAATATGGTCTCAAAATTCAGGTGATGTTGAATTTACAGATCTTTTCTATAATGGAAATGGTTTAAAAAAAGACTTTAGCAATTTTATAAAATCAATTTATAAAATTTCCAATGACATAAGTATTTACGCTGACTTACAATTTAGAAATATTGATTACAAGACATCTGGAAGTACTTCAAATATTGACGAATTAGCTGTAGATAAAAAATATTCTTTTTTTAATCCAAAAGCAGGATTTAATTATGATTTAAATAAAAAGAATAAAATCTATTTTTCACTTTCAAAGGCACACAGAGAACCAACTAGAAGCGATTTTGAAAACAACATCAATATTCAGCCAGAAGAACTAATTGATTATGAATTAGGATGGAAATATAATACTGAAAAGTTTTTCTTTAACTCCAATCTATACTATATGAACTATAAAAATCAGCTAGTTTTATCTGGAGCTCTTGATGATGTTGGTTCACCTATAAGAGAAAATAGTGGTAAAAGTTATAGAATGGGTATTGAGTTAGAGTCTGTGTATAAGGCTACAAATAAATTAAATATTTCCGCAAACATTAGTCTTAGTGAAAATAAAAATATAGACTACAAGACAAATTACAATGGGATAATTACTGATTGGGGTGATACCGATATTTCATTTTCACCAAATATTATCTCTTCAGCTGGTGTTCAGTTTAATGCATTTGAGGATTTAACTTTTATTTTGTTCAATAAGTTTGTAGGTGATCAATATATGAGTAATACCGAGTCAATGATCTCAAAACTTAGTTCTTATTCTACAATTGACTTTAACATACTACATACAATAAAAAACTCAAAATATTTTAGTGAGATTGTAATCACAGCAATGTTAAATAATATTTTTAATAAAGAATATGTTTCAAACGGCTACTATTATACGTATGATGATACCTGGTCAGATCCAAATATTATTACAACCATTGAAGGAACAGGTTATTATCCTCAAGCAAAGAGAAACTTTTTACTTGGTTTTACTTTTAAACTTTAAAAGCTTGTGATTATTAAAATATTTCCGTTTGATTCAACCCTGTAAGGTTTTAGGGAACATGTTAAGGCTACTCCAACGGACTGTCCGGTAATTAAACTATATGTATTTTGCTGGGCACAATTAGAAGTTGCTTCTAACCCGTTTATGCTTAAAATTGAGCAAGGTAGGTTAGTGTGATTAGGGTCTGCACCATCCCATGCAAGAAAACCAGTTCCAGAATTTACAACAATCAGTCCGCCATTTCCAACATTTGGAATATAAACTGAATTACTAATAAAATTAAGATCATTGTATTGTGGTAAGTTTAGATTTATTTCATAATAAATATCCAAATCAAGAAGATTATTACATCTGGAATCATTTATATCTTTAGCACAGCCAGCGATTAACATTAAAAAAGCACAGTATAAAAAATAAACATGTTTCACCTGATAAAAATACAACAAATAAGTATGATTTAAATATTTTGTATATTTGAGATAAGTCTCGTGAAAGCGGGATTTTTCTTTTATAGAGAAACAAACTAAAAAATATTGATATGAGTAAAATTTCATATTATACAGCTGAAGGTCTAAAAAAATTAAAAGAAGAATTAAATCATCTAAAAGATGTAGAAAGGCCAAAAGCATCAAATGCTATTGCAGAAGCAAGAGATAAAGGGGATTTGAGCGAAAACGCCGAATATGATGCGGCAAAAGAGGCTCAGGGAATGCTTGAAATGAGAATATCAAAATTAGAGGAAACTCTTTCAAATGCTAGAGTTATCGATGAATCACAACTTGATAATTCTAAAATTCTTGTTCTTTCTAAGGTTAAAATTAAGAATCAACTCAACGGCATGATCATGGACTATACTCTTGTAGCCGATGGTGAAGCTGATTTAGCCAAAGGAAAAATTTCTGTTAATTCTCCAATAGGAAAAGGTTTACTTGGTAAGTCAGTCGGAGAAATTGCTCAAATTAATGTACCAAACGGAGTTATTAATTTTGAAATAATTGAAATTAGTAGATAAATGCCTACAATTTTTAGTAAAATTATCGATGGTCAAATTCCCTGTTATAAAGTAGCTGAAAACGACGAATTTTTAGCCTTTCTTGATATTAATCCAAATTCAATAGGTCATACTTTATGTATACCCAAAAACGAAATTGATGATATTCTAGATCTTGATGAATTGACCTTTAAAAACTTAATGATGTTTGCTAGAAAAGTTGCTAAATCTATTAAAAAAGTTATCGAATGTAAAAAGGTATCTATTTCTGTAATTGGTTTAGAAGTTCCGCATGTTCATGTTCATTTAATTCCAATAAATGAGATGCGAGATGCTAATTTTTCAAATAAGGTAACCTTATCGGATTCTGACTTTATAGAAACAGCAAAGCAAATTTCAACTTCATTCGATTCCCTTTAATTTTAACATCATTTTAGTGCCTTTACCTATAGTGGATTCTTCAATTTTAATTTCACCATTGTGATATTCTTCAATGATTCTTTTAGCAAGAGAAAGACCTAAACCCCAACCTCTTTCTTTTGTTGTAACACCAGGGTTAAAAATTTTTTTCCTCAATGATTTACTTATTCCAACTCCATTATCTGTAATGTAAACCTTTACATATTCATCAACCTTTTCAATTCTGATAGCAACTTTTCCTTCCTCTTTTATTGAGTCGATGCTATTTTTTATAATATTTTCTAGGCTCCAACTAAATAACTGTTTGTTTAAATTAACATAAACTTCTTGTTTTGAATGGTTATATTCTATTTTGATTTTTTTACTTAATCTAGCTTCTAAATAACTAATAGTCTTTACGATTTCATCGCATATATTTGCCTTAATTAATTTTGGTTTTGATCCGATTTTATTAAATCTCTCTGAGATATCATTTAGCCTATGTAAATCTTTTTCAATTTCTTTTAAATAATTTTTTTCAGTTGGCTTACTTTTTAAAAGCTCCACCCAACCCATAAGTGAGGTTAGTGGTGTGCCGATTTGATGAGCTGTTTCTTTTGCCATACCAGACCATAATAAATTCATTTCAGAAATTTTTGTGCTCTTAAAAAATAAAAAGGCAATGAATCCGAATAATGCAGCTATTAAAAGTAAGGCTAGTGGATAATATTTAAGTTTATTAAGAAAATTAGAATTTCCATAATATAGAGTTGAAATATGTTTTCCTGAAAGATATATTTTTATAGGGTCATTTTCTAGGCTAAATTTATTTATCAATTTATTTACCTGTATCGAATCAGTCTTGTTTAAATCTTTAATATTATTAATTTCAATTTCACCGTTATTATCAACTTTAATCATTGGAGTTGATTTATTTTTTTTAAGAACTTCTAAAGTAAGATTTGAAATTTCTCCCTCAACATCAATAAGTTCAAGAGTTGCCAATGACCACAACTCCATTTTATTTCTTTCTTCTTTTTTAAAGTTTTGAACAAAAACATAAGTATTCCATAAAATAACCGATACAACAAATGATGATAAAATTATTATCAACCAACTATTATTATTTTTATTGATTTTCATCGAAACTTATACTTAATTATAATAAATATAATGAGTTAATATATAAATTTAACTTCAATAATTCTTATTTATTATCTATCTTCATATTTACTATTAAAATTAATATTTATGGAAGTACAAGGGGCAATCAAAGTTATTAGAGAAGTTCAAGAGATAAGCGCCACTTTTAAAAAAAGAGAATTAGTTATCACAACTGACGAACAATACCCTCAGACATTATCTATTGAGTTTGTTCAAGATAAAACAGATCTTTTAAACAAATTTGAAGTCGGTCAAAATGTTAAAGTTAGTATTAATCTTAGAGGTAGAGAGTGGGAAAACCCACAAACAAAAGAAATAAAATATTTTAATTCGATTCAAGGATGGAGAATTGAACTTTTAGAAAATTCAAATACGGACGATGACTTACCGCCTCTTGATAATTTGAGTCCATTTGAGCCAGCGTCTGAAACAAATGATGAAGACTTAGATGATCTTCCCTTCTAAATTATGTTATCATTTGAAGAATTAAATAAGCATAGTGAGAAAGATAATTTTTTATCATTACTTAAAGATAAATTATCCAAAAAGCGATATAATAAAATTATCCAAAAAAGCGATTACAACAAAAAAATTATTGATCTACAAATTGATTTAGTCAATCTTCAAAACTGGATAAATAAAAACAATAAGAGGTTATGTATAATTTTTGAGGGACGAGACGCAGCTGGTAAGGGCGGTGCAATAAAAAGATTTGTTGAGCATTTAAATCCAAGAAATTCACGTGTTGTTGCTTTAGGTGAACCAACAAAAACAGAAAAAGGTCAATGGTATTTTCAAAGGTATTTGAAAGAGATTCCAAATCCTGGTGAAATTGTTTTTTTTGATAGAAGCTGGTACAATAGAGCTATTGTTGAACCTGTAATGGGTTTCTGCAAAAAAAATGATTATAAATTGTTTATGAATCAGGTAAATGATTTTGAAAAAATGTTGATAGATGATGGAGTTATATTATTAAAATTATGGTTTTCAATATCCAAAGAAGAACAAAGAACAAGATTTGTAAATCGTTTGTCTAACCCGCTAAAGACATGGAAATTTAGTGATGTTGATATGGAGGGTCAAAAAAGATGGGACATTTACACAGACTATAAGGAAAAAATGTTTGAGAAAACGAATTCAGAATATGCACCTTGGAAGATTATTGATAGTAATAATAAATTAGAAGCAAGAATAAATTCAATCAAATATGTTTTGTCTAGATTTGAAAAATTTACTAGATCTGAAAATTTTGAATCAACAAAACTGATTTCAAAACAAGACAAACAAAGTAATTTTAAAACTAAAGATTTAAAATTTTTAAATAAAGATAAAGGCTTAATTAATCTACTTTCAAGAGAAAACACATCTCTTATGAAGACACTTCGCTATGTTAAGTTTGAAAGAGAATTGAAGAAGTTGCAAACAGAAATGATTAAACTTCAAAATTGGGTTTTTGAAAAAAATAAAAAAGTTGTAATTATTTTTGAAGGAAGAGATTCTGCTGGTAAGGGAGGAGCAATAAGAAGGGCAATTCAAAATTTAAATCCGAGAAAACTTAAAGTTGTTGCTCTGCCAAAACCTTCAGAAACCGAACAGGGCCAATGGTATTTTCAAAGATATGTCAAACATTTTCCTAAACATGGTGAAATTGTTTTTTTTGACAGATCTTGGTATAACAGGGCCGTAGTTGAACCAGTTAATGGCTTCTGCTCAAAAGAACAATATTCAAATTTTATGAAGCATGTTAATTCTTTTGAAAAGATGATAACAGATGATAATATTATATTATTAAAATTTTATTTTTCAATCTCTAAGGAGACTCAAGAAAAAAGGTTTAAGGAAATAAAAAATAGTTCTTTGAAAAAATGGAAATTTACAGAAGTTGACAGTAAGGCTCAAAAGCTTTGGGACAAATACACTAAGTATAAAGATGAAATGTTTAAGAAAACAAATACCGTAACAGCACCTTGGAATATTATAAGTGCAGACAGAAAAATTTATGCTAGAATCAAAGTTATACAATTAATTCTAAAAAATATTCCCTACGATAAATCTACGCAAATACACTCCAAGCAGATTAAATTTTAATTCTAAATCTTTCTAATAAAATTCATCAATTTATTTGATTTGTCAACTGAATAATTTCCGATAGATGTTCTTCTTAATTTTGAAAGATGTGCTCCTGAACCTAATTCTTTTCCAAAATCATGCGCCAAAGATCTTATATATGTTCCTTTACTGCATGTAACAGAAAATTCAACTTCAGGCAAATCAATTGATATGATTTTAAAATCATGAATTGTTATTTCTCTTTTCTCAACTTTAACATCTACCCCTTTTCTTGCAAGCTTATATAATCTTACTCCGTCTTTTTTTACAGCTGAAAAAATTGGAGGTTTTTGTAAGATTTTACCAACAAACTTTTTTGAGGTGCTTATTATTAATTCATTAGTAATATGATTTATCGGATAAATTACATTAGGTTTTGTTTCAAGGTCATATGATGGTGTGGTTGATCCAATAGTTATTTTTCCTGTATAGGTTTTATCTAAGCAGGAAAATTCTTCTATTCTCTTTGTCATTTTACCCGTACATATTATTAATAGTCCAGTGGCAAGTGGGTCTAATGTCCCGGCATGACCGACCTTAATTTTTTTAATATCAAGCTTCTTTTTTATTGAATTTCTAAGTTTACTTACTACGTCAAATGATGTCCAATTTAATTCTTTGTCTATTAGGATTATTTCACCATTTTGAAAATCAAAATCCATTATTTTAAATTATAAAAATTGAAATAATTCCTAAAATGAAACAATAGAAACTAAAATAAATCAAGTTGTTATTTGCGACTATTTTTAACATTAATTTACAAGCCAAAATTCCGGTTATAAATGAAGACAAAAACCCTAAAAATAATACTGAAATTTTAATATCATTTCCAAGTATATCTCCAGACAAAATATCTTTTAATATTGCACCAAATATTACTGGAATAACTATTAAGAAAGAAAATTTAGCTGCTTCATTTTTATTATTTCCTAAAAAAATTGAGGTGCAAATTGTTGCTCCGGATCTTGAAATTCCAGGAATAACAGCAAATGCTTGTGATATTCCAATAATAAGTGCATGATTTTTGGTTAACTTAAAATTTTTAGACTTTATAATTTTTGTAAGAAATAATAATAGTCCAGTAATAATCAACATAATCCCAACCAAGGTCATATTTCCAGAGAAAAGAAATTCTATTTGATCACTCAATAAAAATCCCACTAGCCCTGCAGGAATAATGGCAATTATAATTTTGATTATATAAGATCTGCTGTCCTCATGCTCTTTACTAAAGACCCCTTTAAATAAATCAAATATATCATGTCTAAATACTAGAATTGTACTTAATGCGGTTGCAAAATGTAATATGGATGTCATTAACAAATTGTCGGAGGGTAGTTGATTTGTATCAAGAAAATTTCTTGTTATTTCAAGGTGACCGCTTGAAGAGACAGGTAAAAACTCGGTTAAGCCTTGAATAATCCCTAGAATGACTGCATCAATTTCATTCATTTTTATTTTTTTGGAGATTTAAGAATTGCATAAACCTGTATCCCAAATCCAATCAAAATAAATGCAGGTGCGATTCTAATTCTTCTGAAGCTATAAATCTCTTCAGAAAAAACATTAGGATCATCACTTCCTCCACCAAGCATCAGTAAAAAACCAACTATTATAAATAGAATACCAATTATTACAAATTTGTAATTAGACTTATCAAATAAAAACTCTTTTTTCTTTTTCATATCACACATCTAAATTATCAGCTTTTATTTTTAAAATATTTTGGGTAGCAAAGTATGTACTAATATAACTAATAATCAATCCAAGACTTAAAATGATTAAAAATAAAATTATCATAGGTTCTACATCTATATTATCAAAAAAAGAAATATTTAAGTCGATGTAATATATCATTAAAATAATTGCTGATATTGATATTAAAGATGAAATGAGACTTAAAAAAATATTGACCCTGATAAAAGGTTTTCTGATAAATTTCTTTGTTGCTCCAACAAGTTGCATTGTTTTAATAAGATGTCTATTTGAATAAATAGATAGTCTTATGGAACTATTAATTAAAAGAAATGTAATAATTAATAGTATGATAATTACAGGCATTATCCAAAAAGAAACTCTTTTAATATTATCATTAATTACATTAATTAAGTTTTTGTCATAAACTATTTCATCAACATAGTTTTTATTTTCAATAATTTTAGAAATACTGTCTAACGAGTTAGACTCAACATACTTACTTTTTAAATTTAAATCAATCGAATTTACAAGAGGATTAAAACCTAACTCTTTAATAAAATCTTGTCCATATTCTTGCTTCATCAATAGCACTGCGTCATCCTTAGAAACATATTTTAATTTCTCTACATAACTACTCATTAAAAGTTCATTTTGTAGTTGAGTAATTTCAATATTTTTGGCATCTTCTTTAAAAAAAATTGAAACAGAAAAATTTTCTTTAAATGTGTTAGCTATTGAATTAGAACTAATAAAGAAAATCCCAAAAAAACCAAATAAAAATAAGACTATAGACATTATAATTGTTATCGAAATATATGATGTAAAAAGTCTTCTGTTTTTAATATTTGTCATATAATAGCTAGTCTCCTATTGATTTCTTCATAAAAGTAATGAAGAAATCAATAATTAAAAAGATTTTCTATTGTTAGTAGAAAATGTAAATTTGTTTTTTTTGGTCAATACACACATTATGGAGTATAATTTTAGTAGCATAGAAGAAAAATGGCAAAAATATTGGCGTGAAAAAAAAGTTTATAGCGCTAGTAATAATTCTGACTTACCAAAATACTATGTTCTTGATATGTTTCCTTATCCTTCTGGATCAGGTTTGCATGTCGGCCATCCGCTTGGTTATATTGCTTCTGATATAATTTCAAGATATAAAAGATCCAAGGGATTTAATGTTTTACACCCTATGGGTTTTGATTCTTTTGGGTTGCCAGCAGAGCAATATGCTATTAAAACTGGTCAACATCCCAAAATTACAACGGAAAACAATATTATTAGATTTAAGGAACAACTAGACAAATTAGGTTTATCATATGATTGGGATAGAGAAATAAAAACAAGTGATAGTAGTTATTACAAATGGACTCAATGGATATTTTTAAAACTATATAATTCCTATTTCGATAAAGAAAAAAATAAAGCAGTTAATATCTCTGAGTTAAAAATCCCCGATGGTCTTAATAGTGAAGAAAAAAACAATTTTATTGACGATAAAAGATTAGCCTATATTGATACAATTGATGTAAACTGGTGTGAAGATTTAGGTACTGTTTTAGCTAATGAAGAGGTAATTGGAGGTTTGAGTGAAAGAGGTGGTTTTCCAGTGATAAGAAAGCCTATGAAACAATGGGTAATGAGAATTACCGAATATGCTGACAGATTATTAGAGGATTTGGAAGACTTAGATTGGCCTGAATCAATTAAATCATCTCAAAAAAATTGGATAGGAAAATCTGAAGGTGCAGAAATCAGTTTTAAAGTTGATGAGAGCAATCAAATAGATGTATTTACTACTAGGCCTGACACAATTTTTGGAGCTACATATTTAGTTCTTGCACCTGAGCATCCTATACTTGATTCGATTGTTAGTGAAGATCAAAAAAAAGAAATTAAGAAATATCAAGAAGCTACTGCTTCAAAAAGTGATTTGGAAAGACAAGAGAATCAAAAAAATAAGACTGGAGTATTTACAGGGTCTTATGCTATAAATCCTATGTCAAATTCTAAAATCCCTATATGGATTTCTGATTATGTATTGTATGGTTATGGAACGGGGGCTATAATGGCAGTACCTGCTCATGATGAAAGAGATTATGAATTTGCTCAAAAATTTAATCTTGAAATAAGAAAAGTTATTAAAAGTAAAGATGAATTTTTTTCAGGCTCAGGTGAAATTATTAATTCAGGTGAATATAATGGAACTAATAGTGTAGAGTTTAAGGAAGTCGTAACTAAATTTTTAGAAAATAAAGGAAACGGTAAAAAGACTACAAATTACAAATTAAGAGATTGGATATTTACCAGACAAAGATACTGGGGAGAACCTATTCCAATTTTACATTCTGAAGAAGGAACTAAGTCGATAGATGAAACTGATTTACCCCTTGAATTGCCTGAAGTAGATTCCTATTTACCAACTGCTGATGGGATGTCTCCATTAGCCAGAAATACCAAATGGAAATCGGTGTCAATTCAAGGAAAAAAGTACATAAGGGAAACCAATACAATGCCACAGTGGGCTGGCTCCTGTTGGTATTATTTAAGATTTTTAGATCCTCAAAATGAATCTAGCTTTGCTTCAAATGATAGTATAAAATATTGGATGCCTGTTGATTTATATATTGGCGGGGCTGAGCATGCTGTATTGCATTTACTTTACTCTAGGTTCTGGCACAAGGTGTTGTATGATTTAAATTATGTTAATACTAAAGAACCTTTTAAAAAATTAGTTAATCAGGGAATGATCCTTGGAAATAGTGCATATATTTTCAGAAAGACTGATCAATCTGGTTATGTATCTTCTGAATTAGAAAAAAAATATACCACACAAAAGATTCTTGTTGATATAAAATATGTCAATGAAAAAAATGAACTCGACATTGAATTATTTAAAAATGAAAATCCACAATTTGAAAAAGCAGTTTTTGAATTTGATAAAACGTTTAAAGTACATAGAGAGGTGGAAAAAATGTCAAAATCAAAATATAATGTCGTTAATCCAGATGAGATTTGTGAAAAATTTGGTACTGATACCTTAAGAATGTATGAGATGTTTTTAGGTCCACTAGAACAATCAAAGCCATGGAATACTGCTGGAATTTCTGGAGTCCATAACTTCTTAAAAAAGTTTTGGAAACTTTATTTTGACTCTGATGAACTAACTATAAATGATTCCAAACCAAGTGAAAATAACCTCAAAACTCTTCATAGGTGTATCAAAAAGGTTTCTTCTGATATAGATTCATTTTCTTTTAATACTGCAGTTTCTACTTTAATGATAACAGTTAATGAATTAACAGCTCAAAAATGTAAAAGCAAGGATATACTTGAACCACTATTGATAGTATTATCTCCTTTTGCACCTCATATTTGTGAAGAAATTTGGGAAAGAATTGGAAATACTAAATCAATCGTATATTCAACTTTTCCTGAATATTCTGAATCATATTTGAAAGATAG
>Ga0075480_10002280_pt1 | contig 12334 bp, 9 predicted proteins | sample DEB08_DNA_7_FD_81590 | JGI IMG/M metagenome (GOLD analysis project Ga0075480, IMG submission 81590) | Aqueous microbial communities from the Delaware River and Bay under freshwater to marine salinity gradient to study organic matter... | ecosystem: Environmental > Aquatic > Marine > Coastal ... | reverse complement strand
AATTTTCTTGCTACCTTTTATTCATTTAGCTCTGGGAAACCCATATCGTCCATAAGTGGTGGACTTGTATCAACTGATAGCAAAGACTTATATTTAAAAGTTAAATCTATTAGAGATTCTGAGTTTGGTGAATTTCTTGATAAAAAGGTTTATTTTAAAAATCTATTTTTCTCACTTGGTGGTTACTTTTTTAACTCATTCTATATGGAGAACATCAAAATTTATCTTGATGATAATTCTTACCTAGATTTTTTAAGAGAACCCTTAAATGAGATATCACTTGGAGGCAATCAAACAAGCATTGATAAGTATTCCTTGGCCATGCTCAAAGAACGTATTATAAAATACGAAATGACAAAAAAAAGTATTCTGGAATTTTGGAATGAAGTCTTTGATAACTACAGTCTAAAATTTTTAAATAGTGATGATTGGAGTAATTCACATTTAATTTTAAAAATTAAAGATAGAGATATATTAAAAAATAAATTAATGAAAATAGGTATTCAATCTTCTTACGGAGCAAATTATTTAAACCATAAATTAATTCCATATAAAAATATTAACAGTGTTATTAATTTTCCAAACGCAACTGACCATTATGAAAAAATTCTTCAACTTCCTATTAATTTATCTGAAATAAGCTTTTCTAAACTTAAAAATAAAAAAACAAAAATAAATGAAATCCTAAAAAGCATTTACGGATAAATTAAAAAAGACTTATTAAAATTTTTAGATATTTTAAATAAGTTGATATTTAACTATCCAAATGATACCTGAAATTTGTAAGCACCATAAAAGTAAAGAATCTCAAACATAGTTTTGACTTGCCATTTTTATTGGATGGTGAATATAGTTAGATACAATTTCATAGCCTTTAGGAATAACAAACGAATCTGAACTATCGTAATTATAATTTTCTATTGTAATCACTTTTGAATAACTTCCAACAGATTTGCCAGGTTTAAAAAACCTTTTTACCAGAAAGGATTTACCAAATTTTAAAATAAATGGAAATAAGTTGAAAATGGGAATAAGCAATCTAGAACCAATAATATTTAAGCTGTTTAATGATTTTGTATTTACTTTGTGAAATTTTGAATAAACTGAAATAGTTAATTTTGAATCTTCTACAATTTTATATTCTGAACTAAATGCGCAATAAATGTCATTAGAAGCTTTGTTAATTATTGATGGTAAATTTCCCTTAGTTGATTTTGTAGATGTAAATATTGTCTCAGTTCCTGAATTTTTTAAATCAATAATAACTTGTGTTGAATTGTTAATAATAATTACAAATCCAGCTTGATTAAAAATTTTAAGATATTTGTCATTTTTTAATGGAAGGTTAATATTTTTTTCAGACTTTTCCTCTAAATGAATAGCTCCCCTAACAAGAGAGTTTATAAAAGGAGAAAAGTTTGTGTCATCTAAATTATTTTGTAGAGGAATTTTTTTATTACTAATTGACTGTATTAAGAAATCATTAATATCTTTATATCCAGCATGAATCAAGCCTGATAAATATATTATTGAAGAGCCTCTGGATCCGTAAAAATTTCCAATACTTCCATCTAGATGAAAAAAGTTAGAGAGAAATTTAATTATTGCCTCTATCCATGTTTCTTTTTCAGACAAAAGCTCTTCATCTATATTAGTAAGATAATGTAACGATAGAGTCAAATAGCCTATATCTGCACCACCATACTCTTCAATCCATCCTTCGTCATTCCAAAGCTCTTTTAATTTTTTTATAATTTCTTTAATACCATTTTCAATTTTTTTGTCCTCAAAATCAAAAACTTGGTTAAGTAGTCCTAAAGCTGCTAGTGAAGCTAATAAGTGATTACCTATATTGGCATGGGTTTCAATATTTTGTGAAATAAATCTTGCAGTATTATGCAAAATAGACTTCTCCTTGTCAGAAAGAGATTTAATATCATCGGCAACTTTTAAAGCTGATAATAAATCGAATAATAAAGTACTAGTTACACAAAATGATTTTTCATTTGGAAAGGCTTCCTGGGTGCTTCCATATTTTTCTAATGATTTAAAACACCCTTTTTTATATGAATCATAAGCTAGGTCTATCAAGTTATTTTGATTAAATTTTTTATATATACCATTAAAAGTTTCTAAATTTTTAACACAAGCTAGTACATAAATTAAGGACTGAAAAGAACCGTTATTAAAATCTTTTGTTCTCCAACTCCAAAAATCTCTATCAGCATACCCGTAGGTTTGTGAATAAGGATTTAAATCTACAAAATTTAAAATCCTTTTTAAAGAATTCTCGATATTGTCGTGCAAAATATTTTGATTTATTATAAAACACCTTCTTCGTTTAAGTATTCTAATAATTCTATATACAAATCTTTGTATCCATAAAAGCTATGAAAAAATCTTTGATGAAAATTTATTGATGCAACTCCACCAACATTTTTAATTTCTTCAACAATAGGTTTTAGAAAATTAATAATAGAATCTTTATCAGCTTTAATATAGTTATGAAATTGACCGTCCATTAAAATCATTGGGATTGCTTCTAAATCCTTAATTGGCTCATATGAAATTAAAGATGAATTTCTGAAACCAGGTCTATCATTAAATCCTATAGAAAAATCTCTTTTTATTTCGGCCTTAGACTGTATGTTCCAAGTTATTTGTTTAAAGTGAGATAGCCAATGGTTTCTTGTTACAATTTCAGATACTTTTGAAAAGTATTTTAAATTTTTAATTTCGCTTTTTAAAGCTAGTAGTGAAAAAGAAGAGATAATGCCTGGATGAAGACCAATTGTAAAATTATTTTTTATTATAAAAGAAAAAGTACTTTCTAAATCTTTAAGTTTATAATTTGGATCAAGCAGTGGTATAGAAAAATACTTTTTACCAGCATTAAAAAAGAATATACTCTTAGCTCCATATTTTTTTTCCAATTCAACTATCTCTTTTATGCAGTTTAAGTTTTCACCCCTATTTAGTTTCGGCCATTTATTAGTATGAAAATATTGCCTCATTTTTAAACCATATGAAACTTTAATTGCGTCTACATCGTGAGATAAAATAATTTTTCCATTACCAATTGAACCAATAAAATTATTTTTATTTGCTTCATGAGCCGCATAATCTCTTACAAATAACAAATATCTATTTACTAGAGCTAAATTATAAATCTCTTGATTAATTTGTCGATTTGAAATTGAAAAAAGATTATTTATTAGTGAGTTCTTTTCAAATTTTAATGATGCTAAGTACTCAGCAGCACCGATCCAGTTACATTTCTTAAAGTTAGTAATAATATTTAAATATTGATGCGGTTCAACAAATTTTAAAGGAAATAGTATTTTTTCGTTACGACCATAAGTATTTACAAATGACGGAAGGGATACTTCAACAAATTCCTCTGAATCTCCAACATATTCAGAAATGTCTAGATTTTTAATGTGCTCATCTAGCCCATTCCAGTCAAAGTTAAATTTTCTTATATCCATTTCTAGTTCATTTTACGTTTATAATATTTGAAGTGAACAAAGAATTATTAAATAATTCGAATCTAAAAATTATTTCTATAATTATTTATATTTTTCTATTGGTCTATTTTTTTGATACCGAAATATTTAGCTTTAAAAATAAATCTTCATTAAGCGGGTATTCAATGATTGAGGTCGTAAACTCTTATAATGGCAACTTACTTAATTCAGAAAAAGGATTTATAAACACTGGACATCATAAAACAACAAGTTTGGTTTCATGGATATACATTGGATTAAATTTCTTATTCAATATTGAACCATTAAATATTACATATTTTTTTCTTTTATTTGAATTTATTTTAATCACATTTTCTGCGTCATATTTTTTAAAAGCACTTGGAAATAAAGACTATCTGCCTATATCAATTTTTTATACATCAATAATATTATTTACAAATGTTGAAAAAAATAATTGGGTAAATTACGGACAAATATTCAATGGTGAATGGTACAACATTCCTAATTCTTTATTTCTATTGGTTCTGGCGAATATTATAAAAAATAAATTATCTAACTCAATTTATCTTCTTTTATTAATTTTTTTGATTCATCCATCTAAAGGCTTTATGTTAATACTTTCCACAGGACCTATACTTTTATACAAAATATTTTCTGATGTAGGAAATCTTAAAAAGACTCGGATCTCAATAATTCTATCTTCAACTATCTCATTTATTTACATTTATTTCTTTATCCTAGATCAAAATGTTAATGTTATGGATCCAGTATTGTGGATAAAGATTACGGGGTCACACAGTTATCATTTTTTAAAGGGACCACTTGATAGTGAATTTATTATTTATTCATTTATACCAATAACTCTTCTTACTATTTGTTTAAGTAGATACTTATTAAGGACTGGACTCGAATCAATTATCTGGAGTATGTACATTATTTCATTAATAGGTAAATATATTGATATTTATTCAACAAGTCCTACTTTGATTTCTATAGCACTTCATAGATTGACTGAAAATATATTATTACTATCTCTACTTTTTATTTTTACACCATCAAAAAATAGAGTTATTCACAAATTATTTGAATTGCTTGCTTATTATATTTTATTCTTTGGATTGCCTGAAGTTAATAAATATATAATTTTTGTAATAGTTTTGATTTTTATATTAATTATTAAAAATAGAAATAATTCTATTTATTTCAGCATTATTACTTTAATTTTAATACTTAATAATAACGATTTGTCTATCTACGATAATAAATATATTTATAAAGATACTCCAGTGTTTACTGATCAAAGAGCTCTAATTTTATTAATACTATTTTTTATTCTTTTATATTTTTCTAATTTCTTGGAAAAAAATTTATCTTCCACATATTTATTTTTAATTGCAGTATCTATATTTTCATATTCACTTTTTAGTGAAAATTACCAACTTCAAAATAGTGAAACAATATTTTCTGAAAAAACCAATGATTACTACGATGCACAAATTTGGGCAAACTTAAACACTCCAATAAATGCTATTTTCATGCCTGACCCTTATATATCTTATGCTTGGAGAGATTTTTCAAATAGAAACAGCTTTGGTACTCCACGAGAATTTGTAACTTCTTGGCTCTATACAAGAGATAAAATTATTTTTGATGATGCAGTAGATAGATTAGGTGTTTTTACAGACAACCCAATTGAATTAATGACAAAATTTAGATACGACGATTATATAAATTTTGTTGGAACAAAATATTATGAGGGAAACTTAAGTCTATTTAAAAATTTATGCGAAAATTATGACGTTGACTTTTACTTATGGAATGCCAAATACTCTATTCCAAGCTTCTTAGAACCTGTATATAAGAACAGCTCTTACCTAATCCTTAAACTTGAAAAAGAGTGTTAAAACATTTAAGCATTTACTATGTGCAAGAAATTTTTTTAATAAGTATTTTTGAAAATCTTGTTTTAAAAACCAATTTTTCAATACATGTTGGAGGCAATTCTTTTCCGAAGCTTTCACACTGAAACTCATCTGTTAATAGATATTGATTATTTAAACTTGGTATTTCGGATACATTATTTACAAAAATTAAATTACTATTAGGATTAATAATTTTATTTAGGTAAATTGTTGCTTCTTCCGAGCAAAAATATATTGAGCCATACTCATAATCTTCTAATTGGCTATAGACTTCTGAAAGATCACTCCACCTTTGGATCCTTGGCATAAAAAATTGGAATATAGAAAAGATCAAAACCAATATGAAAATAGTAATTTGCTTATTTTCTGATAAATTTAATTTTGTTTCATATTTACTTACAATTATTGGAATTATTAAAGATAAAAAAAATGCATAAGTTGATAGCAAATAACCTAATATATAAAAATTAATATATATAAATAAAATTGCAAGTGACGATACAGCGATAGATAATTTGATAAAATCACTTTCATTTTCTTTAAATAAAAAGAAAATAAAATAAAAAATTATTAACAAATAAAATAGATTTACTGGATGTTGTAGATTAGATAGAATATTTTCAAAACTATTTCTAATCCTGTACTCAGCTTCAATAAAAAAGGTTATATAAGTTTGAAGCCCGATACCTAAAAGAAATCCAAGTGTAGCAAGACGAGTATCAATTGTTCTTGAGCGGTAGTGGATTGAGAGGATTATAAAAATTAAAACAGTACCTTGTAGCTTTATCAATGGCACTATGAGTGAAAGAATAAAGATAATCACATAATATTTTTTCTCTTTATTGAGCATTAAAAGAATTGTTCCAAATATTAAAAAAGCATACTTTTCTTGAAGACTTGGGTGGACAAAAAGATCATTTGTAAAAGGAAAGATAAGAAATACTAAAAGTGAAAGAACATAATTTATTTTTACATATTTACTTATCCCTTTAACAAATAAGTAGTGAGATAAAAAAACTATCAATAAATTTTGTAAGTAAACGAAAATTGGAGTGTTTGAAAAATATTGAAAATACATTTGTAGAAGATAGAATGGTTGTAACAATCCTTTTTCAAATGTTCTTTCATAGAAATTGGCCATGTAATATCCAAAAAAATCTTGTTTTAAATTTTGTATATGTTCTATATTTGAAAAATCATCCATCAACCCGAAGGGTGGTTGATAGTAAATAATTAATGCTGAGTATACAGCAAACAGAGAAGCTGCATAGTATTTATATTTGTTGATCATTTATTTCAAAATTTGAATATTTATTTGACCACTCAGAGACACATAAAACTGCCCATATAGCTCTATCAAAGGTTTCAAAATTAAGAATTGATTTTTCAAATTCATCTTTTTGGAAATAATTAGAATTTGCAAATTTTGAATTCAATATTGTATCTAAAACAAATTCTTTAAAAATTGGAATATTTAACCAATCATTTAATGGAACAGGAAAACCCATTTTTTCTTTTCTTAACGATACTTTATCAGGTAAATATTTACGTGAAATTTCTTTAAGAGGACTTTTTAAGACTCCTTGGCCAAATTTTAAAGAAGGATCGAGATTTATAGCAGAATTAAATACATTTTGATCCAAAAAAGGAACTCTACTTTCTAATGAATGGGCCATCGATACCCTATCTTCAACTTGCAAAAGTCCGGGAAGAATATATTTTATATCAAAATGAAGCATTTTATTAATTAACGACTTTTCATTTATCTCATTCATTTTGTTATAAAAAATATCTTTCGATTTATCAACAATTCGAATCATATCTTTGCTTAACCAGTTTTCAGGAATGTTTCGTTCCAAAATATTTTCATACCTAGTTACCGGATCAGTAAATAAATTTTGTGCCCACATCTTTTTTATCAATGGGAGGTACTCTTTTAATGTTGGTAGAGCTTTGGAAACGGTATTTAAATTTACAATATGATTATTGATTTGCGTTTCGTTAATTGAGCCGTGAATCACTTGTTCCAAATAGACAATTAAATACCTAGCATAACCAGCAAAAATTTCATCTCCTCCTTGTCCACCAAGTAGTACCTTGACATGTTGTGATGCAAAATTATTGACCATGTATTGTGGAAAAACCCCAGGCCCAACTATCGGATAATCTAAATAGTGCATTATGTCTTTGAAGTGTTCAATAAAATCCTTATATGTAATGCCTATTTCAAATAATTCAATATTTAAATGTTTGGCAACTTCTCTGGCATATTCAATTTCAGAATAAGATTTTTTATCTTCTGGAAAGTAACCATGGAAAGCTTTAAGGTCTTTTTTAAATTTACTTGCAATCGCAGTAATCAAGCTCGAATCTATCCCGCCTGAGAGGTGACTGCCAATATTTACATCTGCAAAACATTGCATTTCTACACTCTTAATTATTTTATTTTCTAAATCATTAATATCATCATTTGAATTTGAATTAGACAAAAAATTAATATCAAAGTATCTTATTTTGTTAACTTGACCTGTTTTATTTTGAATTTTTAGATAATATCCAGGTTCTAATAAATTAATTTCATCTGAAATAGTTTTGTCACTTAAATAAAATTGATATCTAAAATATTGACCAAAGGCATCAGGTGAAATTTTTATTTTATCATTTTCCAAAGTTTTCATTTCAGAAGAAAAATAAATTGACCTATCTTTTAGAGAGTAATAAAGAGGCTTTATGCCAAATTGATCTCTTATTAAGTAAGTTGTGTCTTCTTCTTTGTCGAAAAGACAAATTGCAAACATTCCGTTTAGTTTTTTTATACCATCAATACCATACGTTTTAAAAATTTGAAGTAAAACTTCAGTATCAGAGTTAGTTTGAAAATCTAATCCATGATCAATTAATTCTTCTTTTAATTGCTTAAAGTTGTATATTTCTCCATTAAAAAATAAGGTGTATTTCCCTTCTAAGTCAGACTTAGGTTGACTTCCGTTTTTGATATCCACAATTGATAATCTAAAAAAATCTACATATATATTATCTAGTTTTAAATTTGTGTGCTCATCAGGTCCTCTATGTTCAATCAGTAATGATTTCTGTTTTAAATCATTAATGTTGTCAGGTGAATATTCTCCAACTACCCCATTAAATCCACACATGAATAATTCCATACAATTTACTAGTTCTTTTTTTCCAACCTGTCTTAGGCCAGTATATAACAGGAATTAATAAGATATAACCAAGAATAGTTATCCAAGGTACCATCTTTGATTCAGCAGTTTTGTTTTCATATTCTAGCTCAAAAGGAACTTCAGAAAATTTTGCATTTATCAAAGAAAGTTTTATTAATTTTTCAAATGTGCATACAAAACCAAATGATCCTAGCTGAATAAAACTTCCGCCATAAACTTTAAAAGCTTTTTGAATAATTTCTACACTATACGCTCTAAAACCACCTGTATATTCAGAAATTTTTGGTACTGGAAAAAATAGTCTTACAAAATAACGAGCAAGTAAGCTGTAAGCTCTTCTAACTATTGATAGTTGTCTATCATTTGTTTTGATTCTTGATGCAACCGCAACATCGCAATTTTCAGATATTTCATCAATTAATTCTTTTAAGTAAATAGGGTTATGAGTTGCATCTCCATCCATCCTAACTAATACATCACCAGTTTTTCCATTTTCAGAAACATATTCAAATATATCTCTAATTGCATCTGCAAGCCCTCTGTTGTATAAATGTCTAATTACATGTATTTTTTCATCTTTACCTAATTGATTTATAAAGTCTTTACTGCCATCAGTTGAGCCATCATCACAAATTACAATCATATAGTCATCAAATTCAGACTGTAATACATCTTGTAAGTTTTCTATAAGATTTTTTATAGCTGGCCACTCATTAAAAACTGGCAGGGCAATCCATATTGTTTTATTTTCATTCATAAAAGAATCTCTTCAATCTTGGATATCATATTATTTACAGCATTTCCATTTCCAAAAGTTGTAAATCTATCTTCTTTTGTTTTATTAATTGTACTAATAATATTATGGAGATTTACTGGAAATTCATTAACTATTACATTCAAACCACTGTCAACAGTTTCTATCCATTCTGTATTTTCTCTAAGAGTAAGTGTTGGCTTATTAAACCAATACGCTTCTTTTTGTAAACCTCCAGAATCAGTAATAACTCCCTTCGAGTTTTTAATTGTTAACAAAAGATCACTGTATACTAGCGGGTCAACTAATTCTATATTTTTAGGTAATGACTCCAACAAATCATATTCAACAAGTTTATTTTTTAAACTATGGTGCATTGGAATAATCAAATTAGAAAAATCATAAAGACTTTCAATTATTGAGTGTAATTTTTTCTTATCTTCTAAATTTTCTTTTCTATGAAGTGTAAATAGATAAAATTCTTCAGGAAATGTTTTATCAACTATGGTCTGATCTAAATAATTTTTTGTCTTTAAAAATATATCAAGCATAATATCTCCTGTAAAAATTGATTTACTATATAAATTTTCTTTCTCTAGATTTTTGACAGATGAAAGGGTTGGACAGAATAAGTAATCAGAAATTGAATCTACAAAAATTCTGTTTTTTTCTTCTATTTGATTATGAATATAAGACCTCAAGCCCGATTCAACATGTATCGAAGAAATATTATTTTCCTTTGCTGTTAGTGCACCAGCTACTGTTGTATTTGTATCACCGTAAGTTATTATGAGGTCAGGATTCATCTCAGAAACTTTTTTATTTAACAATTCTTTGATTGCATCAACATCATTTGAAAAATTCTTATTATTTTGTAAAAAAGTTATTTTCTCTTTACTGATTTTAAAATCATCATAAAGGTCTTCTTGCATATTTTTTTGATAATGTTGGTTTGTGTCAATTACTAAATTTTGAAAATTTATTTTTTTAAAATTAATAACAGAGGCGAGTTTTACAATTTGTGGTCGTGTTCCAATTATGTGTAATACTTTTTTCAAAATTTTCCAATATAAATAATTTAACTATAACTTTTTAACTTTAATTATTACATCGTCTTCGACAACAACTTCATAGTTAGTACCTAGTTTCTGGTCTTTGCCAGATGTACCATTAATTTCTAGCTTTTCTCCAGACTCTCCAACCCAACCAATTATTCGACCTGGATTTCCAACGACAAGTGCATTGTTTGGAATATTTTTGGTTATTACCGTTCCTGAACCAATAAAACAATATTCTTCAAGAGTAACACCACAAACAATTGTAGAATTTGCTCCAATAGTTACGCCTTTTTCTAGATATGTTTTGGAGTAATTTTTATTAGTTGGGTACTCTGATCTTGGTCTTATTACATTTGTGAAAACTGCACTTGGCCCTATAAAGACATCATCAGATACAACTATTCCATCATAGAGAGAAACATTATTCTGAATCTTTACATTATTCCCAATTTTTACATTGTCACCAATGAAACAATTTTGACCAATAGAAACATTGTCCCCAATATTTGCTGTGGGCATCACGTGTGTAAAGTGCCAAATTTTTGTATTGTTGCCAATTTTTGCTCCATTATCAACAATTGCAGTCTCATGAATTTGCATAGTATAAATTATAACTTACCTACAAAAGAGTATACTTAAATAAATGTCAAAAAATAAAATTGCAGTTATTGGCTACGGTTATTGGGGTAAGAACCACACAAGAGTTTTAAATGAACTAGGCTGTCTTTCAGGCGTATATGATCCCTTGATAGGTAACAATACTGATGCTGATATTAAATTTTTTCAAAACATTGATGATTTAGTAAGTAATTCGACTGCGGCAATAATTTCAACACCTGCAACGACACATTTTGAAATTGCTAAATCATTATTATCAGATTTAGATTTATTAATCGAAAAACCAATGGCAATGTCTGTTAAAGAATGTAAGGAATTAGAAAGTTTATCAATGTCGAACAATAAAATAATTATGGTGGGTCATCAATTACATTTTCATCCTGCGATACAAGAGATTAAAAATATTATTAAAAAAGGCATAATAGGACGCACAAAATATATTTACAGCAATAGATTGAATATGGGTAAAATAAGAAGCCAAGAAAATGTTTTATGGTCTTTTGCACCACACGACATATCTTTAATTTTGGAAATTGTAAATTCTGAAGTTGCATCATTAAACATCCAAGGTTCTAATATTATTAATAAAAATGTTGAAGACGCTACTTTAACAAACTTTACTTTCAAAAATGGTATCAATGCTCATATTTTTGTTTCATGGTTTCATCCATTTAAAGAACAAAGATTTGTTGTTATCGGAGACAAGGGAACAATTGTTTTTACCGACAGTGTAGAAAATAATAAGCTTGTTTTATATCAAACTGAAATAAACTCAAAAGGCTTAGAAATTAGTAATCATGTTTCACAAGTAGTCTCTTATGAAAATAGCGAACCATTGAAAAATCAAGCAATCTATTTTATAGAAGCAATTAAAACAAGAAAGTGTGAAGTAAATAATGCTTCTCATGGAAGAAAAGTAATAGAAGTTTTAGAAAAATCTACGGAACTTTTATAAATAATATAAATTTAGATAATATTAAATATTATTCTTTAATTAATGAAAAACGAAGCAAAAATTGCTGTTATAGTTCCCGCTTTTAATGAAGAGCTTTTAATTAAAAAAACTATAGACTCTGTTCCTGATTTCGTTGAAAAGATAATAATCATTAATGACAGATCAACAGATAAGACCGAAGAAGTAGTTAATAATGAAAAAATACTTAATAATAAAATTGTATTAATCAATCATTCTAAAAATAAAGGTGTAGGTGCTTCTTTAATCAGTGGTTACCAAAAATCTATAGAATTAGAAATGGATATAACAGTTGTAATGCCTGGGGACGCTCAGGCATTACCAGATGACTTT
>Ga0075480_10002278_pt1 | contig 12335 bp, 5 predicted proteins | sample DEB08_DNA_7_FD_81590 | JGI IMG/M metagenome (GOLD analysis project Ga0075480, IMG submission 81590) | Aqueous microbial communities from the Delaware River and Bay under freshwater to marine salinity gradient to study organic matter... | ecosystem: Environmental > Aquatic > Marine > Coastal ... | reverse complement strand
ACTGGTGGGTCACAAACTGGTGGGTCACAAACTGGTGGGTCACAAACTGGTGGGTCACAAACTGGTGGGTCACAAACTGGTGGATCACAAACTGGTGGCTCTCAAACGGGCGGATCACAAACAGGTGGCTCTCAAACGGGCGGATCACAAACTGGTGGCTCTCAAACGGGCGGATCACAAACTGGTGGATCACAAACTGGTGGATCACAAACTGGCGGTTCGCAAACTGGTGGTAATGGACTAATAATATGCGGACCTGGTATGTATGTTAGTGGCAATGAATGTGTTTCTTGTGGAAGCAATCAATATAAATCAGGAACTAATTCTGATACAAATTGCACGCCGTATACAGAACATACTTGTGATATGAAAACACAGTATATTTTTACTCCTAGTGGCAATAGTGGAGATAAAGAATGTAGAAAATTTAGTGATTGTGAACATTCTGGACAAATACCTATTGATATTATTGATAATGTATTAACAAGTGATACAAGAGGGTGTAGAGATTGTCCACTAGGTTCAACAATAGGAGGGGATGGCACTACTAAAAATTTACCACAACCTGGTAATGATGAAAATACATGTGGAGATCCTTTAGAAGGATATTATATAGGTTCTTGTCCAACAGGATATTGTGAATGTGAATATGCAAAATTTGGAGCTCAAGAATACCCGTCATGTTTAAAATGCGAAGCAGGAAAATATAAAACTTCTGAAAGAACATGTGCACCATGTCCAAGTGGTGAGTTTAAAGAAGGAAGGAATTATGAAAAATCATGCATTGAAAAAACAAGTATAGAAGATTTAATGTGTGGTACAAATCAATATAAACGTGAATCATCTGATGCAACAGAAGATAATAAATGCGTTAATTATTCAACACCAGAAGAATTAGTAGAACAATCACAATCAGGTTGTGATATGTCAACACACTGGATAAAAACACCCCCTGATAAAACTGCTGATAAAGAATGTAGTCTTTTGAGTAATTGTCCAGCAGGTTGGATCAACGGTGAAATAACTGAATGGTTAACAAGTGATAACAGACCTTGTCAAGAATGTCCTATAGGATCGCGTGTTCATGAAGACCAGACTATAGGAGAAACTGATTGTGGTGACGCAATACAAGACTATCATAAAACTGATGATGGACAATATATTAATTGTAAAGATATTATAGATTCAGGTAATCCAACACCAGATGAATGTTACTATTGTGACGGCGGAAGATACAAATATACTAATGCAAATGGTCAAAATGTATGTCTAGAATGTCCACCTGATCAGTATAAATTTGGAAAAAATGACAATACCAAATGTGAATCTTATACAACACCAGATTGTAATTATGATAAAGAATATCTTGTTACGCCAACTGACTCTACAGGACAGTACCGTACCGGAGACAAATATTGCCAAGACCGAAATTTAACAACAGCAGCAGATTGTAATATGTATACTCACTATTTATTAAGACCAGAAGATAATGATGACATATGTTCCCCATATAAACAATGTGGTCCTGGAGAACGTCCAATATATAATACACAATTACACATAACTACTAGCTCGGAAGATGCCGAACTACAACATAATTGTACTGCTTGTCCAGTCGGATCAAGAATAGGAGGAAATGGTTCCGATAATACTAAGCAAACATATCAGGAAACACAGGACCTTAGTGGCACCGCCAATATACAATCCAGTTGTGGTGACCCAATAGACGGATATTTTAAAGACTCAGGAGGTGAATATCAACCATATTCAACACCAGATCAATTAGGTTGTAATATGTTAACACAATGGATAGAAACACCATCTGATAAAAATAGCGATAAAAAATGTACATCATTTGATCCGTTAACTTGCAATGATGGTCAAAAAATACAAAAACCATCAACAGTTCTAACAACAAATACAAGGACATGTGAAGACTGCCCTCCAGGATCAACAATAAGAGGAGATGACACTCCCGCTAATCCACAAAAACCCCACGTAGAAAATTCATATGATTGTGGAGATCCATTACCAAATTATTATAGAGAAGGAGATAATTATATGCCATGTAGTGATTGGACAGGAAATACAGCATTACGTCCTGCAACGTGTGTTGATTCCAGTACCGCAGATAGTATAAGTAGTGGTATGGGTGATGCATTAACTATTCCTGATGAAGAACAAACAGGCGTTGATGAGTCAGCATGCTTCGATTCATGTATAACACTACTCGAAGATAGTCAATCTTTGAAGACTACAGATGAAAAAAATACTCAATGTAATGATGAATGTGCTACGATACAAGGATTTCAACCAGGTGCATAATCATAAAAACTAAAATGTTTTATTTAAAATTATATTGATATTATATTATAATGGATATTAGTAAGGCTAAAGAAATTATAGAAAAATTTGGAAAAACAAAAAAGAAAAAAGTATTAAATATCAAAAAAAATTTAGGTAATTTAAAACCAAGTACAATTGAAAATTATATAGAAAAAATTCTTTTTATTAGTAATAAAATTAAAAATAAAAAATTAAACAAAGAATATTTAATAAAAATATATACTGAAACTTTTAACAATAAACATGAAGAATATATTATAAAAAACTTAGATTTGGATAATTTAGATTTAATAAATTTTTTAAAAAATAATTACAAAAATGAAAACACAATTAAATCATATTTAATACCATTCACTGTTTTATGTAGCAAAATAGAATATTACAAAAATGGTAATATACATAACAAATTAATAGAATATATAAATGAAATTAATAAAAATTATGAAAACGAAAGAGATAATAATTCTATTAGTATAAATGATAAAGATAAAATAATAATTAATTATGATATAAAAGAATTAACAAACAATCTAAATAAATTAGAAAATATTGAAGATAAATTAATATACGCCCTGTATACATTTATACCTCCTAGAAGATTGGAATATTCAAATATGCTTATTACAAATAGCATAAGTAATAACAAAAATAATAATTATTTAATAATGGAAAATGATATACCTAAATATTTTGTATTTAATAATTATAAAACTAACAAGGTATTTGGTGAACAAAAATATGAAATAGATAGTAATATTAAAGAATTAATAAATAGTTATATAAATGAAAAAAATATTAATTTAAACGAATATTTATTTAATTATAATGCAAATACTTTTGGAAAAAAAATTACATCAATATTTAAAAAAATATATAATGAAAATATGACAGTAAGATGGTTACGAATTTCTTATACAAGTAATATAAGAAAACAAAATCTAACAAATAACGAACTTAAAATAATTAGTGACAAAATGGCACATAGTTTAGAAACAAATAGTAGATATAATAAAATCAATTTGTCATATAGTTAAACAATTAATATAAAAAAATGATTAGTATATACTCTTTTATTTTTTAACAAGTATAATGAAAAATTACTTTACTCAATCGAGAAATTTTCTATTTGACAATGAAACTACGGATATTATGGAATATAACAAATATTTTAATCCAAAAATTAAAAATAATAAATGGAGACTTGGTATAATAAATGACGAAAATATGGTATCATATATATGTGAAGATAACTTATTTCTAACAAATTATGACCCATCAGATTATGATACTTTAGATGATTTAGACTAAATCATAATTAATAATGTCTAGTTTTTGTTTCAATTTATATTCAATATCATTATAAGGGATATAATAACTCTTTTCAAATTCTATAAAATACTCAAAAGCATAATCTAATGGAGTTATATTATTAAGTAATTGTATTGTTTGTTTTAAATTATGATTTTTTTTTAAAATTTCTTCTGATTCAAGAACTAAATCCCCTTTTTTAACAAAACTTTGAATCAATAAAGCATACTCTTCTTTAGTTAAAAAGACATCAAGTTTTTTGTGTCTATAACTTACGCTACTAATACTATTATCTGTTTTAATCCAGCACCAACCGTTTACATTATTACATATATAATATGGATCAATATTAAAAGTATTACTAGAAGGAGGGCGAATATTATTAAATAAACTAACATTTTCAAATATTTTAATAGATTTAATATACTTTAAAACATCAGAATTTTCCTTAAAATTCATAAGTATATTAGTAAGATTATAGCATACTTTGTTTGCAATATTTATTTTTTTACTATATACTTTATTTTTTTCTAATGACTGTAATGTTTCTTTTTTATTAGGTAAATAGTATATATAAATAAATTCATTAATTAATTTAGAAAATAAGTAGCTGGGCATAAAGTAATAGGTAAGTTTATTCATTATATCAGATTTATATCTTGTAATTATTCTTGTTTGAACATATTCTTTGTAACTTTTTAAACCTGAATCTGTATATTTTTTTAATATATCATTAAAAAATATTTTAACTATATCAAATTGTTCTGTTTTAACTACAATTAACAATTTATCAAAATGCTTATCTATATAAGAATTTATTTTGTCATATCTATTTTTATAATTAAAATCAGTACCTAATTTTAATTCTTTGAAAAAAACTTTAAACATTGATAATAATATACAATTATCATTATAATCTGATATATTACATTTATGTTTTTTATGTTCAAAAAAATGTTTATTATAGTAGTAAGGATATGATGGATAAGTATTTTTATAATTAATTAGATATGTTAGTTTTTCTATAATTTTTAAAAGAAATGTTCTATCATCTGTAGAAAGTTTATTATATGTTTCATCGCCATATAAATTTTTAATATATAAATCTCTATTTAAATATTCATAAATATAATTATCAAAACTGGTCTTAAATGTTTTTTCTTCAATATAATAAATAACAAAAATTACAGTATAAAAAATTTCATCATTTAAACTAATATCATTATTATTTATTGCAAATAATTTATTGTAATTATTGTCTATAAATAAACTAATAATATTAGCTTTTTCTATTTCAATTGTTTTTTTATGTAATATATTATATACGCTACATATATTATTTATTTTACTAGAATGATAAAAAAACATATTATACAAAATAAGTGACTTAATTATATCATCATTTTTTAAAATATCATTGTATGGATTATTTGTATTATTTCCATTTTTAAGATAATTTTCAATTGTAAAAGGTATTGAATTAGCATAATCCCATAATGTCCATGTATACCCTTGATTTTTTATATAAAAATCTTGACCACATATGTTATAATAGTGATAGTTAAAAGTATTATCACTTTTATATAAAAAATTGCCAATATGACTATCATTATGAATACATTTAGTAACACTCCAATATGATAATATAGAAATAATAATATTTTCAAAACCAGATAATAATTTAGGAAATAAATTACTATTAATATCAACTAATTCGTTAAACATATAGTCCCAAATATCTCCTTTATAAACTTCTACAATAGAGCAATTAAATGAAGGCATATTCTCTTTAATTTTACAATTTTTATAATTATGTTTTAAAATACCAAAAAATTTATTTAAAGTTGATACATAAGCGTTAGAATAATATTTAATACCTTTTTTTTGTATTTTAAGTTGTATAGTTTTATAAATAATAGGTAAGTTTGGATTAATACCATTTACAACAAATTTTGTAATTTTATTTAAAATATCTAATTCTTTTTCGTTTGATTGTCTGTAAATTTTATAATTATCTGATTGTAAGTCATCACATAAAGAAAATTTTAATACAACATCTAATCCATTTATTTTTGCAAAATGAATACTACCATAATTATTACTTATAGCGTTATTAATCTGACTTGTTAATGCAATATTTTGATTATTTATACTTATAGTATATGTATCCAAATTTAAATAGTAAAACACATTAACAGATTCTGCCAAATAAATATTTTTTTTTGATATCAAAATCATATCATTACTAACTGTGCGTATTTTATAATTTTTTATAAACTCTTTGATTAACTCAAAATCATACTTAGTATTATAGTATGATTGCCATGTTTTTGCTGTAGTAAATTGTTCATAATTAGTATCACTTTTTTTATCTAAATTGGTTTTAAAACTTTCTAATTTTGTATTATTAAAATTTGTTTTACTATTCGAAGCAATTTCTATGTAATGTATCTTAAATTCATTTATATAATTATTTAAATTATTACAGAAATAATTGTAATCATTTATTTCTGTACATGAAATTTTTTTCCACTTATGACCATAATTTAAATCATCTAAATTATTAATTGCATTTACTAATTTATTAAAGTTATCTATTCTTTCTTTTAAACTATTATTTCCTTTAGCATGAGAATCTAATATTGGAGTTATTGAACTAATACTTTCACTACCTACCTGGCTATCTATATCAACATGACTGGTGCTAGCCATGTCGCTCTTTAAACTTGGTGTTTTTAATGATATGTAATTATCAATATCAGATCCAAAATCGGTTAATTGTGGTATAGGCAATTCATCAATAACATCTGATAATGAATCTTCTAATTTAGAAACTTTAACATCTGGAGGACCACCAGGACCGATGGGACTAGTGTGAGTTGTAGCACTTTTGGGACGAGTAGCACGCTTAGGACTACCACGACTAGAGGGACCGACTGGACCACCAGGACCGATGGGACTAGTGTGAGTTGTAGCACTTTTGGGACGAGTAGCACTACTATGCCCCTGTGACATAGGTGATAATCCAATTTCGACCCCTTTTTGTAAAGAATTAGTAATTTGAGCGGAAGCTTCTTTTTTTTCAATATCATTTTGCAACATTTCTTTTGTTAGTTGAGTTGATGCATTTTTAAAATTATTTTTTTTCCAAAAAACAGGATGCTTAATGATATTAAATAATTTAATATCATCAGATTCATATAAATTATTTATATATGATTCCGGTTTTTTAATTAACTCATTATAATAATCTTTATTGAATATTGGATATTTTTTTTCGTTATTGATATGCTTAATAAATGTATTAAATATAAAATTTTTATAATAATTTGGGAAAAATCTATTCCCTTCTTTTTTATATAATAAGTTAGTTTCAGTAAATGTATAAACAATTAAAAAACATAATATTATATTAATATCACTATCCATTTGATAAATTATAAAATCGAATAATGATTTATAAAATATATCATCATTTAACAAATTTTTATATTTTTCATTAATTAAAAAAAATTTAGTATCAATATCCTCTCTATTTGTAACAACACCTACATGTCTTTGAATATAAACTTTAAACAAATTTATTATAATATTTATAGTTTCATTATTATATTGTTTTAAATTAGTTACATTAATATTTAAATAATTGTAATTATCATATGGCTCAAATTTTTTTTTTAATATAGAAGTAAAAATTTCAATATTTTTACCTATTATTAAATCAACAATATACTGTATTTTTTCTTTATCCTTATTTTTTTTAGTTACATTATAGTTTTTTAATAATTTATTTAAATTATCATTAATTTTTTTCGATATATCTGATTTGTTATAAGAAGTATCGAAAGAATCAATTAATGTATAGTTACCTCCGCCAATAAAAGACATGTTATTGTTCTTATTTTATCTACTTTAACTAAGATTTTTTAATTTTAATTTCAAAATTATATTAGAATTATCTTATCTACAATAAATACAATCACAATTTGGAAAATGTTTTGTTAAAAAAGTTTGACATAATTTACAAAACTTAGAATTAATATAATTTAAGTTATTATTTTTACATAAATTACATTTATTTAAATTAATATTTGCAAATTTATTTTCAATATCTTCCATATTAAGTATATAAACACATATTATATTTATATGATAATGAATTTATTAAATTACGATATTATAGAAAACATTTTAAATATATCAGAAAAAGATATTGAAAATAAAATAATACTTACTGAAAATAAAATTAAAAAGGTTCAAGACATTTTAGCACCATTAGTTATAAATAATAATAATATTTTATACGAAAATGTTTACTATTGTATGAAAAATTATTTATTTTCAAATTTATATGAGAATATTATTTTAATTAATGACCCATATATATATGGTTCTGGTGAAATATATACAAGTAAAGTATTAAAAAATCCAACATATTATGATATATTAAAAGAAGCTTCTAAATCGGTTAAAGAAACCGACGACTATTGTCATATATATATGAAAAAACTTGAAAAAATAAATAATTATGATAAACAAACAAATATTAATTATTATGAAATTATATTAGACAGTTAATAAATAATTATCTTAATCTTGTTTTAAACCATATTTAATATTAGAAGAATTATTTTTTTTATTATAATTAATTGTTATTTTATCTTCAACATTATCTTGAATTATATCTATATGCGATACAATAATAACTGTTTCAAATAATAGCAAAAGTTTTTTTAAAAAAACAGGAACTATAGATAAATTATCTTTATCACATGCCGTAAATCCTTCATCAATAAATAATTGATTGCAATTTTTATTACCATATAAACTTAGTCTTAAAGCCATGGAAATAACAAAATTTTGAAATCCTGAAGCCTGATTTATCGATATTAATTGATTTTCTTGCGAATCATTTTTAATTAACCAATTTATATGTATAATGTCTTTATTTTCTGTTAATAAGTAATCTAACATAAAAGGTTTGCAGTTATCATGACATAATAATTTAATATAATTATTAGCATTGGTTACAATATTTTTTAAAATAAAATTATTATATAACCATTTTTTATAATCTTTAAATTTATCTATTATTATTTGTATAACAGATAATTTATCATTAATATTATTTTCAGTATTAAGTAATTTATTATAAAAAGCTAAATTTGTATTAACATATTGATATTCTGTTTCTAACTTTGATATAGTATTATTAAGTTCTATGATATCATTATCTATAATATTAATTTGTTTATTAATTAAATAATTATTTTTATAATTATTTTTATTAACTAAATCTATATATTTTTTATAATTTTCAATTTCCGTTTTATATTTAATATATTTAAATGAATTATAAATAATAAGATTATCATAGTGTTTACGTGTTTCATAATATATATCTAATCTTTTTTTAACATGTTCATAGAAATAAATATGCTTATTAATATTATCAATTTCTTTAGTTAATACTATAATTTTATTATTAATATCATTATAAGATTCTTTCCACTTAATATATTTAATATAATTATTATAAATAGTATATTTTTGATATAGATTAAAAGTAATATTTAAAAATTCATTATTAAAATTAGTTATTTTGTTTAATTCTATATTATCATTTTCAATTAAAACTTTGAATGTTTCTTTACTTTTTAAATTAATATTAATACTATTTTTTCTTTCAATATATAAATAATATTTTAACCAATTATTATGTAAATTGTATTTATCAATTATTTTCAAGTTTTTAATATATATTTTAATTAAAGAAAAATCAATAATTTCTTCCAATTTCTTTAAGTTATTTTTAATTAAATTAATTTCAATTACCCATGGGCGTTTATTACAATAAATACAATTTTCATCATATTCATAATCACATATATTATATTTTTTAAGTTTTTCAACATTTTCATTATAATTTAAATAGTCATTATACATATCTGCATTTTCTTTATTAAAATTAATTATCATTTCAATATTATTAAAATAAGTTTCTATATATTTTTTAGTAGATTTACTTGTTTTAAATTTAATTGGAATATTAGGAGAATTTAAAGGAGTAGTTAAATCTAATATTAAATTATTAATATTATCTTCAATAGCACGAATTTTATTATTATAATTTAAAAGTCTTTTATTAATAGATTTAATTTTATTTAGATTATTATAATACATATTATAGTGTAAATTTTCTGTTAAGTTTATTTCATTATCATAATTATATTTATCATTATTATTATAAAAGTTAATAAAATTTTCATTTGTATCAAATAAAGTAGTTATATTTTTATTAATACAATCCATATCAAAATCTATATTATCTACGATAGATGGTTTAGAATTATCTAAAGTAATTAATATTTCATTTAAATTTTTTAATGTTTGATTATTATCATTTAACAATTTTTGTAATTCTTGTAAAGATAAGTTATAATAGTCTGTAAAATTTAAATAGTCTTTTAGAAACACATATTCAGTATCAATTATCTCATAATTTAAATCTAAATTTATAATAAGATTTTCAGAATATTTAGTTGAATTTTCTAATATTTTTTCATAATTATAATCAATCTTTTTAAAGAAAAATTCTAATTCATTAAATTCATCATAATTAATATTTTTATTTATATTACTTAATGATAAAATAATATTTTCATAATCAATATTTAAATCAATATTATCATAATTTATAGTGACATTTTTAAGTTGTTTTGCTAAATTTATTTTTTCTTCTTTTTTTTTAATTAATTTTTCTTTATTTTCGTTAATTAAATTTAAATAATTTTTATTAGTATTAATAAGACTATGATATACATTTTTTTTAGCAATAAAAATTTTATTAAAGTTTTTATATTTATTTAATGTATTTTTTAATAAATTAAACAAATTATATAAGTAGTTTATATTTGAAGCATCATCAATAATTTGTATACATTCTTTATAACTTATTTTTAATATATTATTATCGATATTTTGCGTTATCATTGATGATGATAAAAAATTATTTAATGTGCCAAATAATTTTAATATTTCTTCTTTCGCGGCAGAATCTTTTTTAATTAAAATTTTATTTTTATATAAAAAAGTGTTAATTTTAATAGAAAAATTATTTTCTTTTTTTCTAAAATAAGTTCTTTTAATTTGATAACAAATATCATCTTTTACTAAATTAATAATTGTGTAAGCATTATCGCTATTATAATTAATAATACCTGAAGAAATATCATTTTGTTTAGCAATAGTAATATCACCCCATATAGCAATTGTAAGTATATCATAAATTGCAGACTTACCGGTTCCATTTTTACCAGAAATAATAAATGTAGAAGATGATAAATTTGAAAAATCAATCCAATTATCACTTTCATAACAGTACAAATTATCCCATTCTAAATAAGATATGGTAAATGATTTATTTATTTTTTTTTCGTCATAACTTAACAAACAATTATTTATTAACAAATTTAATTCTTTATTTTTTTTACAGCATTCATCATGTAATTCATTAGGAAAATCTTTATTATCAAATAGCAATGTATCATAATTTTTAATAATTTGCGAAAGTAATAAATATTGTTTAGTATCTAAATGTTGATGAAAATAATCTAATAAAGTATCATTATTAATAGTAAATGTTGTAGATAAATTATTATTTTGTAAATTTTTAGTTAAATTATTTTGAGATATTATTTTATATGAAATTTCATATTTTGTTAATAAATTATGTAAATTATTATTGTTAATATTTGATAAACATTTAATTTCAAGTTGTTTTGGAAAATACTTTAAATTACTACTAATATAATTATCTAGGTCGTAAAATTTATTTGTTTTTCTAAAATAAATACTATCATTAATTTCTTTTAAAACTATTTTACCAATATTATTATAAACATTAACATTTTTAGTAACCTTATTTTCTAAATCCCAAATAATATATCCATGGTCAACAATATCTTCACCAAAATTTTGTTGAATTAAAGAACCAGAATAGCCCCATAATAATTTGTTTTTATAATATCCAGTTTGTCTTAAATGTATGTCTCCTAATAATGCTAAATCGAAATGCTCAATCCATTCAAAAGGATAAGGATTATGTTCAGTAGATACATTAGTGCCATTATATAATTTTATACTAGCAAATGTGCCATGAAACAAAGCTATATTATATTTAACATTTTTATCATTAATAGATGGAAATGGTTTTAAATTTTTTTTTCTTCCAGAAGAAGAGCAATTATCTAAAGTATCGCGTATATTAACATATGAAAATCCAATATCATCAATTATAAATGATTTTGATTCTTGTAAAATAATTAGATTATCAATTTCAAAAGTGGAAGTAACAAGAGAGGGTTGATTTAATTCATGTTGAATACTGTCATGATTTCCTTCTAATATAATTGTTTTTGCAATTGTAGTTAAATTTTTAATTAATATTTTAAATAACATTAATCCATAATTTCCAATGTTATTTTTATTATGAAATATATCACCTGTTATAATTATCAAATATTCTTCTTTTTTTAATTTATAGTTAGTTATATTATTATTTATCGATTCAAATAAGTTATTAAATACATTTTTATATTCATTATATCTACTATAATTTATATCACCATTTCTGATATGAATATCTGATAAATGAAATAATTTTTTTATCATAATATATT
>Ga0075480_10002277_pt1 | contig 12343 bp, 10 predicted proteins | sample DEB08_DNA_7_FD_81590 | JGI IMG/M metagenome (GOLD analysis project Ga0075480, IMG submission 81590) | Aqueous microbial communities from the Delaware River and Bay under freshwater to marine salinity gradient to study organic matter... | ecosystem: Environmental > Aquatic > Marine > Coastal ... | reverse complement strand
TTGGATGAGGGAGCTACCTTGATCGTTGCCAGCGGAGATGGTGTGCTGGCCAATGATACCGATGCGGACGGCGATGCGTTGACAGTCACCCTCGTTCAGGATGTAACGAATGGCGCGCTGACGCTCAATGCCGATGGCTCGTTCGAGTACATCCATGACGGATCTGAGACGGTGGCGGACCAGTTTTCCTACACGGTCTCCGACGGATCGAACACGGATACCGGCACGGTAAGCTTGACGATAAACCCGGTAAACGACGATCCTGTTTTCACCGCTGTTGCTCCGGATATGGTGACAGACCAAAACGAGGGTATCGCTTTTGACTATGATGCTACGGATGCCGACGGCGACCTGCTGGAATACGCCATTGTCGAGGGACCAGGGTCGATAGATCCATTATCGGGTATGTACCTCTTCGGCGCAGAGGTGCCCGGTACCTACACGTTGTCCGTATCCGTCAGTGATGGTACGGTAACCGTGCTGGCTCCCGTGGTATCCATCCTGGTGCGCCAGGTTAACCATTACCAGGCTACGTTGTCTGGCCTGCATCTCCCGTCAGCTGTGGGTGGCTCATCGACGGGCAGTGTATCGGTCGAGCACAATGTCACTGAAGATGTGCTCAGTGTGTCGGGCACCTTCTCCGGATTGTCGTCAAGTTTTGCGTCGGCGCAGATTGGCGTTGGAGCCATGGGTGAGAGTGGTGTAGCCGTTTTGCCGCTTCTTGCCGGATTCAATGATTCCACGTTTAGAAGTGGCTCATTCACCACCGTATCCAATACCATTGATCTTGGGGCAGCAAGCTACCCAGATGGTATTGACGCAGACTCGTTCAAGGAGGCGCTCTCGAGCGGCACCGTCTTTGTCGTCATCCAGACCATCGGCAACCTCGATGGTGAACTCCGAGGCCAACTTCGCCCGACTGATAATTCGGCCCCGTCCCAGATCTCGCTTACGGCTCCCTCCGCTGTTACAACCAGCGGCGCACCAGGCGATGACCTCGTCAGCATTGCATGGACAGAGATGTCCACCGATGCCGAGGGGGATCCAGTAAAGACGTTCCTTGAGATCAGTGGAGACATCGGCTTTGTTGACGTGCTCGATTTCTACGATGTGACCGACACGGCATCCATGCAGCTGGAGTTCACAACAGAGTGGGCTGCTGGCTTATACGATAGCATAACAGGCCGTGAACCAGGAGATATTCTGGTTGGCGGTACAGTTTCGGCTTTCTTTCGGATGACGACTACCGACGGCAACAAGGTTGCTGCGGGAGCCACGCACATCATGGACATTACCCGGGCTTCGGTGACGGATACCGAGGATAGCGAGCTGCCCTCCGAGTTCGTGCTGCGTGGTAATTACCCAAACCCGTTCAATCCGACGACGACCATCTCCTTTGATCTGCCGGAGACGGCCGATGTGCAGGTGGATGTGTTGGATCTGCTTGGTCGCAGTATGATGTCCATCCCTTCGCAGTCGATGAGTGCGGGTGTGAATCGTACGGTTTCCATTGACGCTGCCGACCTTACATCGGGCATTTACATGTACCGTGTCCTGGTTCGCGGAGCGTCCAATACCTGGGTCAAGAGCGGTACCATGACGCTCATCAAGTAAGATGCGCGGGTGAGGCAGCAGCACCGGGACTGGCTGGTTTTCAGCGATCTGCACATCCTGTTTGTGGCGGCAGCCTGGATGCAGGGTAACAGCGCCCTTTTCGCTTACACCCTTCCGACCTCTTTTTTGATGGTGGCATCGGTTGGCGCTTTTCTGGTCTACCGCGTAGACCGGTTGCTGCTTGAGTCTCCCGAAGACGCGCTCAATACACCTGAGCGGCTGGCCTTCTCTCGACGGTACCGGCTGGTACTCTTGGCCAGTGCGGCGGGTCTCATGGCAATGGCCGTGGGGCTGGCCCTGACCATGCGGGTTCTCTGGCTGGAGATGGTTCTCGTTGTGGGCATTGCAGGCCTGGTCTACCCGCTCAGGATTCTGCCCGGTGGTCGGCGACCAAAGGATATCGCATGGCTCAAAACCGCTTTGGTGGCATCCGGCTGGGTGGGAGGAGGAGTACTCCTTCCCCTGGTTCTTTTCAGTGGCGGTGAGTCCTTGGCCGTGGGTGTTGCCGTGGTGGCCTATCGGGTACTTTGGATCATGCCCAATCTTTTGGCCTCGGACTGGATGGATCGCGCAGGCGACCAGGCTGCCGGTTCTGGTAACCTGGTGGCGTCTTGGTCCGTCCGGAAGGCGCAGAGGGTGCTTTGGCTTGGCCTTTTAGCTGCAGGTCTTTTGGCCTCGTTTCTGGCCTTTTCCGGCCTTCCGCCAGGATGGTTGGCAATGGACTTTGCCGGGATGGCAATCCTGTCGTGGGCTGCCTGGCGAGTCATCCGGCGCCATGAGAGCGAGGTGGTTTCTGCGGAAAAGCCCCATGCCGCACACATCGTTGTATTGGATGTTCTGGTCGCATGGCCCTTGTTGACTTGGATCCTGATGTGAGCAGGGGGCTGATGCGGGGAGGTCCTTTCCGCTGCGACTGACTGGCGCGGTAAGACCGTTCAGGCTGGAAACCAAACTCCGCGACGGGGGTCTGTGTATACTAGCGAAACAAGCGCCCTATCGTTGCTCTGCTACCCCCTGTATCGCCATAGATTCACCCAACGCCATGCGAACCATCCTTTTGATCTGTGCCATGTTACTGTCAGCAAGCGTGCTGGCACCTGCGTCGTGGGCGCAGGATATAGCGCCTGGCGCTACCCCCGGCCAGGAAGCCGTGATGGTGCCGGTTCAGATAGACCTTGACCACGCAGCCTTTGCATTGGAGGCGCAGAGTTCGCTGGTGGAATTCTACATGTCCTTCGAGGCGGCGACACTGTCGTACGAAGCCACCGATCAGGGATTCCTTGCCGAGCTGCCCGTCTCGATGATGCTTGTGCGTTCGACGCAGGCAGCCATGTCTGACAGTCCCGAGGAACCCGTTTGGCAAGACGATCTGAGTCTGAGCTTCCTGATGGCTGACACAACGGGGATGGCTGAGGGGCAGCATTTCGTGCATCAGGTACGGGCGGCCGTGCCTCCGGGTGAGTACGAACTGCAGATCAGGGTGCCAGAGGATCCGTCATTGGATCGTGTGGGGGTGGAGATGCGCCGGGATGTTCTAGTCCCTGATTTCTCCGAAGATGGGTTGGTGGGGATATCGGATGTGACGCTGGCCTCTTCCATCGAGCAGAGTCCGGACCGCGACAATGTCTTCTGGAAAAACGGCTTGCTGATCCGGCCGAATGCGAATCAGCTGTTCGGATCGGGACTCAATACGCTATTCTACTACGCCGAGGTATATAATCTCGACCAGGTTGAATCATCGAACGGTACCTATACCGCGTTCGCCTACCTCTCGGACGCCAATCTGCCCCAGCCGATGGCACAGTATCAGCGTCGAACCAGTCGTACCCTTCGGTCGCCGGATGTGCTGGTGGGGACATTCAATATTCGGGAGCTGCCGAGCGGGTCGTATTTCCTTCGCATTGCCATTCTGAACGAGGACAACGAGTCGATTGCTGAGCAGTCCCGCAAGTTCTTTGTCTACAACCCTGCTGTTGAGCGGGAGAGCCAAGTGGTATCGCTCGAGGAGTCATTCGAGACCAGTCAGTATGCACGCATGACGGAGGAGGAGCTTGATCGGATGGCAGAGCACGTCGACGTCATTTCGACCGATGCTGAGCGCCGCCGTCTACGCAGTATTCGGGATCAGGACGAGCGTCGCCGCTTCTTCATGCAGTTCTGGACGGTAAGGGATCCGAATCCGAATACGCCTGTCAACGAATACCAGGATGAGTTCTATTCCCTGATCCAGTATGCCAACGACCGGTATACCAACAGCTTCTCCGAGGGGTGGCAGACAGATAGGGGGCGCACCCTCATCCGCTTTGGTACGCCGACAGCCATCGATCCTCACCTCTTTGACAGAGGGTTCGATCCCTACGAGATCTGGGAATACAACAATATTCCGGGCGAAGGGCAGGCGCAGTTCATTTTTGCCGACCTCGATGGTTTTGGATCGTTCGAATTGATCCATTCCACGGTGACAGGAGAACGCAAGTCCACCAACTGGCTCGAGGAGATCCGGAAGTAGACCAGCTGCCACGAATTACCTTTTGTGGCTGCCGCGCTGTCTGGAAGGACGTATTTCACCGAGATTTGTGTGGGTCGGGTCGCCTTGGGGCGACCCGACCCACATCTGCTTCAGGCACGTTGCGTATTTTTCGGAAATCGGAGGCCATGAACGAGCGCCTCCTTTCCTTCAACGCACCGCCGGCCCCGACGTACCATGACGCCTGACCACACACCTATCGAGTCCTTTTCCGACCACGTCGGTGAAACCGTTACCCTCCGCGGCTGGCTCTACAACAAACGCAGTTCCAAAGGTCTTCATTTCCTGGTTATGCGTGATGGCACGGGCCTCTGCCAGTGTGTGGTGAATGAGGGGGATGTGGATGAGGCCAGCTGGGAAGCCGCTACCGAGGCCACGCAGGAAAGCTCGATGGAGCTGACAGGTCTTTTGCGCGCCGACGAGCGGCAAGTGGGTGGCGTGGAGCTACAGGTGACCTCGATGAAACTCTTCCAGAAAGCGGAGGAGTATCCCATCACGCCGAAGGAGCACGGTGTGGACTTCCTGATGAACCATCGCCACCTGTGGTTGCGAAGCCGCCGGCAGTGGGCCATCCTGCGCGTGCGTAACCGGGTCATCATGTCCATCCACGAGTTCTTTCAGGAGCGGGGCTTCCTGCAGATGGACGCGCCCATTCTTACGGGTACAGCCGTCGAAGGCACCTCCACACTGTTTGAAATGGAGTACTTCGGTCGTTCGGCCTACCTGACGCAGTCGGGTCAGCTGCACGGAGAGGCCATGGCCATGGCCTTCGGGAAGATTTATACATTCGGTCCGACATTCCGCGCTGAAAAATCGCAGACGCGCCGTCACCTGACCGAGTTCTGGATGATCGAGCCCGAAATGGCGTTCTATGATCTGGAGCACACGATGCAGCTGGCCGAGGACATGCTTTCGCGCATTGTTTCGGATGCCCTTCGCGACTGCCAAACGGAGCTCGACGTTCTCGAGCGCGACCTTGAGCCGCTGAAGCGCTCCATTGGAGCCTACCCACGCGTGACGTACACAGAAGCCGTCGAACTGCTTCACTCCGAGAAGACGAAGACGATGGTCGAGGAGAAGATTGCCTCGATCGAGCAGGAGAAGATTGATCTGGAGAAGGAGCGCGAGGAAGGCAAGGCGGCCTACGGTCAGGCCAAGAAGTGGCAGAAGCGCAAGATTGATGCTCGCGAGATCGAGATCCAGGGCCGCCTCAGCGACATCGAAGAAGAGCTCCGTAACCTGCCCAAGTGGCTCGAGTCCGCTCAGAACTTCGAGTGGGGCACGGACTTCGGTGGCTCTGATGAAACGCTGATAACCTGGCACTACGACCGGCCCATCATCGTGCATCGCTTCCCGGCCGTCTTCAAGGCCTTCTACATGAAGCGCGATCCCGAAGATGATCGTCTGGCACTGGGCATGGATGTGCTCGCGCCCGAGGGATATGGAGAAATCGTGGGCGGCGGCGAGCGTGCAACGGACCTTGCATTCCTGCAGGAGCAGGTCAAGGCGCACGGTTTGCCGGAAGAGGCCTTCACCTGGTACTTTGATCTGCGTCGCTACGGCTCCGTCCCTCATGCAGGGTACGGATTGGGACTTGAGCGCACCGTCACCTGGATCTGCGGTATCCACCACCTGCGGGAAACCATTCCCTTCGCCCGTACGCTCGACCGGCTGTATCCCTGAGACGCGGGCAATTCGGTACGGTGCTTGCACGTTATCCAAGGGACGATGCCAAGAGCGTGCGCTATGCGCCATAGGGCCATCGCACGGTCACATCCATGAATGCAGCCTCCAAAACCATGCGCCACCGATCATCATTGAATACAGTACTGGCCCTGGCAGCCCTCTGCTCGGCCATCTTCGTTACGACGCCGGCCAGCGCCCAGGAGCGCGCCCATACCGTTACCGTGTCGGGAGAGGGTGCCATAAAGACTGCCCCGGACATGGCAACCGTCTGGTTTGCGGTCGTAACGCACGATGCATTGCCAGAGCGCGCCAGGGCCCTCAACGCCGAGGCCTCGGCCCAGGCCATGAATGCCGTTCGCGCCCTTGGTATCGAAGAGAAACAGATTCGCCTGGAGGGTATGCAGCTTGCGCCGCGCCGCGTGTATGATCCCGACCGACGGGTGTACGAGCAGGATGGTTTCGATGCGACTCGCACGGTTCGCGTGACCCTGCATGATCTGGATTTGCTGCCGGAAATGGTGGCCCGGGTTGTCGAGGGGGGTGCCAATCAGATCAACAATATCCAGTACGGACTTGATGATCGGAGCTCCATAGAACTTGAGGTGTTGGCGCGGGCGGTGGAGCGTGCACGGGAAAAGGCGTCAGTCATGGCCACGCACCTGGATCGTGCGCTTGGCAAGGCTATTCAGATTACCGAGCAGGGCGTGTCCGTGCCGCAACCGCGTCTGCGCATGGAGGCAACCGAAATGGTGGCCATGTCCAAGGATGATACGGGTACTCCGGATGCATTCTCCGGAGGTGAAATGGAGGTCCGTGCTTCGGTCTCGGTGGTGTTCTTGCTTTCGGATACTGAGGAATAGATCTGCTTCCGCGCCTGCAGGCAATTGGAATGACTGATATCGCTCTCCCCCAATCAAAACGAACGGTTCCCATGTCCAAGACCCTTGTCGTCTCCATCTCCGGTGTCCGTGGTATTTTCGGTGCGGGCCTCGACCCGGAGGTCATCGTGCGCTTCGCATCGGCCTATGGGCGCTGGATTCTGGGCCAGGCCGGCGCGAAGCCTGTGGTCGTGGTAGGTCGGGATGCGCGGGTGTCAGGCCCGGTATGCATGGACATGGTCATGCGAACCCTGCAAAGCCACGGTATTGATGTCATTGATGCCGGCTTGGCCACCACACCGACTGTGGAAATGGCTGTCATCGCCGAGGGTGCGTCTGGCGGTATCGTGCTTTCGGCCTCACATAATCCAGCAGAGTGGAATGCCCTGAAGTTGCTGAACGAAAAGGGTGAGTTTCTACCTCCGGCGGAGGCTGAAGCGGTCATTTCGCTTTCAAACCATGGGGCCGAGTCGTGGACCACGTGGGATGCCATTGGGGAGCAGGACACGAAAGACTACCTGCCAGGGCATATCGATGCGGTCTGTGCATTGGATGGGATTGATCCTGATGTCATTGCAGGACGTGATTTCCGCATTGTCGTGGATGCGGTGAACTCTGTCGGTGGCATCGCACTGCCCGCCCTCCTGAAACGTCTGGGCGTGCGGGACGAGCACATCATCAGGCTGCACTGCGACCCGACGGGACGATTTGCCCACCCCGCCGAGCCCTTGCCGCAAAATCTGACCGAGATTATTGAGCGCGTGGGCACCGAGAAGGCCGATCTGGGCCTCGTGGTGGATCCCGATGCGGACCGTTTGGCGCTCATTGCCGACGGTGGCATCTATGTGAGCGAGGAGCTCACGCAGGTGCTTGCCGCTGACTTCTGGTGGCAACGGCACCGTGGCCCGTTCGCCACGAACCTGTCCTCATCCCGAGCCATCGAGGACGTGGCCGCGCGCCATGGAGAAAAGGTGTATCGATCGGCGGTAGGCGAAATCAACGTGGTTGAGCGGATGAAAGAAGTCGGCGCTACGATCGGGGGAGAAGGCAACGGTGGTGTCATCCTGCCTGATCTGCACTACGGTCGGGATGCGCTTGTTGGTACGGCGCTGATCCTCCAGCATTTGGCAAACACGGGTCTGAAGCTGTCCGAATGGGTTGCCGATATGCCGGTCTACCACATCGTCAAGCTCAAGACGGACATCGGGGAGAAGGATCCGGAAGCACTGCTGGCCCGCATGGCCGAGCGGTATGCCGGAGAGCGCATATCCACCATTGACGGTGTAAAAGTGGATTTGGACGAGGGCTGGGTGCACATGCGCAAATCCAATACCGAGCCCATCATACGGGTTTATGCGGAAGCATCGACCGCCGAGGCGGCAACAGGGCTCGGTACCCGGTTCATGGCCGAGCTGCTTTCGTAGATGCGCTCAGAGATCTGTGAAGCGGGCATCCTCTACATCCTCGCTCCGATGGGCGGGAGGAGGAGTGGACGTGCGACCCGGTTTCCTGGAAACGCGGACGGAAGGGCCGTCCTCGGGCGGACGCTGCGACGGGCCTCGCTGCCCATCAATCGGTGGCTGTTCACCTCTGGCAACGGCAATCAGGTTACCGGCAGCCCGGAAAACGTACCAGGCAATGACGATAAGGACAATCCACTTGAAGAGCATCCTGTATTGAATCTGGGCTAGAGCAGTGCGGCCCCGGTAGAGGAAGGATTGAAGTAGGTCGTGCCGGGGTGACGCAAACTGGCTATTTGCCTCATGAGTTCGTTCAGATCCTCAGGATGTTTCACGAAATCGATATTCGTGGCGTTTACAATCAGCAGGGGGCTCTGATTGTAGTGGAAGAAATAGTGATTGTAGGCCTTGTTCAGGCTGTCGATATAGTCCCGATCCATGTCCTTCTCATAGTCGCGCCCACGCTGCGCGATGTTGGCCATGAGCCGGTCCGTGGTAGCCTGCAGGTAGACAATCAGGTCGGGGACAGGCGTCGTGGGCTGCATGATGCCGAACATCGTCTCGTAGAGGCTCAGTTCATCGCCGTCGAGGTTGATGCGGGCAAAGATGCGATCCTTGTCGAAGGTGTAGTCCGCCACCACGAATTTGTGGAAGAGATCTCTGCCACCCAGTGTCTGCTGCTGACGGAAGCGGCTTGCCAGGAAGGAGAGCTGCGTCTGGAAGGCCCAGCGCGGTCGATTCTTGTAGAAGCGCTCCAGAAAGGGATTCTCTTCGAACTGCTCGAGCACCAGACGCGCATCTGCCTGCTCTGCAATCATGTTGGCAAGCGTCGTTTTGCCCGCCCCGATCACGCCCTCGATGACCACGTACTGCAGATGCTCGGGCCACAGGATGGTGCCGTCCTCTCCGGCCTCGCGGGCAGGTTCTTTGGGTAGGTCGTCAAAAAGACTCATGCACTACGCGGAAGCTGCAGGGAGTGGGATGTTCGGCGGATGTCCGAAGTGTCGGGGCACATATCAAGAAGATACCCAACGCTTTCGTGAAACGGGGCTGGAACCTGAACATCTGCAGCAATTTCGGCAAGCGGTGCCAGAACGAAGCGGCGATCAGCCAGACGCGGATGGGGAAGGGTCAGTTGGTCGGTGTCAACGACGAGCGGGCCCGCGAGAACGATGTCAAGGTCAAGGGGACGTGGCAGCCAGAGCCCCTTTGCACTGCGGTCCCGTCCATGATGCGCTTCGATGTGCAGCAGCATCCGGAGCATCAGCTCGGGCGCCAAGGCCGATCGGCAGACCATAAGGGCATTCAGATAGTCCGGTTGTGCCGGCGCGCCCGGTTTGACGTGCGCCTCGGTTTCCCACACGGAAGAAATGCCGACAACGCGACAGCCCGGCTCTGTATCGAGCTCATCTATGGCGCCTTGAAGATGTGCCAGCCGGTCTCCGAGGTTGGAGCCGAGGGCAATATGGTAGAGGATCGGTTCAGCCGATCGGGCAGGATATGTGGGGGCTGGAGCCATGCTCCATAAAAAATGCGGGCCGCAGGATGGTTCCTGCGGCCCGCACTCTCTTGCTTTGCGTAAGCGGATTGGGGGACCAGATCACGTTGGGTCCGGTTGGCCTTTGGCCAGAGGGCCCAACCAATCCAATCTAGAACCCGCCCATGCCGCCCATACCGCCCATGTCAGGGGCGCCACCCGGCATTGGAGCTTCCGGCTCCGGCTTGTCGGCGATGACGCTCTCCGTCGTGAGGAGCAGTCCGGACACGGAGGCTGCGTTCTCGAGCGCGGTGCGGCTGACCTTCGTCGGGTCAATGACACCGGCCTCGATCATCGAGCCGTACTCTTCCGTCTGGGCGTTGAAGCCGAAGTCGCCTTCGCCTTCGAGCACTTTCTGAACGACAATCGAGCCTTCGAGGCCGGCGTTGGCCGAGATCTGACGCAGCGGCTCTTCGAGGGCGCGGCGGATGATGTTGACTCCGATCGTCTGATCTTCGTTATCCGTCTCCAGTCCCTCCAGACCGGCAACACCACGCAGGAAGGCAACACCGCCACCGGGGACGATACCTTCTTCGATGGCTGCACGCGTGGCATGCAGGGCATCTTCAACCCGGGCCTTCTTCTCTTTCATTTCAGGCTCGGTAGCGGCACCGATACGGAGAACGGCAACACCGCCGGCCAGCTTGGCTAGGCGCTCCTGCAGTTTCTCGCGATCGTAGTCGCTTGTCGTGGTTTCGATTTGCTGCTTGATTTGACCGGCACGCGCCTTGATCTGATCAGCATCGCCAGCTCCGTCCACAACGGTCGTGTTGTCTTTGTCCATGACAACGCGCTTGGCCTGACCGAGGTAATCGATCGTGGTGTTCTCGAGCTTGTAGCCTTTCTCTTCCGAGATGACCGTGCCGCCCGTGAGGATGGCAATGTCTTCGAGCATGGCCTTGCGACGATCGCCGAAGCCAGGCGCCTTGACGGCAGCAATCTTCAGCGTACCACGCAGCTTGTTGACCACGAGTGTGGCAAGGGCTTCGCCTTCCACATCCTCAGCAATGATGACCAGGGGACGACCCGTCTGGGCAACTTTCTCGAGGATCGGCAGAAGGTCCTTCATGGCCGAGATCTTCTTGTCGAAGATCAGCAGGTACGGATCATCCATGATCGCTTCCATGCTGTCTGCATTGGTAACGAAGTAGGGAGAGAGGTAGCCGCGATCAAACTGCATGCCTTCAACCACGTCCAGCGTGGTTTCCATGCCTTTGGCTTCCTCAACCGTGATGACGCCTTCCTTGCCAACGCGCTCAAATGCATCAGCAATGTCATTACCGATGGCAGCGTCGTTGTTGGCCGAGATCGTGGCGACCTGCGCAATCTTGTCGCGGTCCTGGATCTCCTGGCTGATACTGCGCAGGTGGGCAACGACGGAAGCAACGGCTTTGTCGATGCCGCGCTTGAGGTCCATCGGGTTGGCACCGGCGGTAACGTTCTTAAGGCCGGTCGTCATGATGGCCTGGGCCAGGACCGTAGCGGTCGTGGTACCGTCGCCGGCAACGTCAGAGGTCTTGGAAGCTACTTCCTTGACCATCTGTGCACCTACGTTCTCGATCTTGTCTTCGAGTTCGATCTCTTTGGCCACCGAAACACCGTCTTTCGTGACAGTCGGGGCGCCGAATTTCTTTTCGATGATGACGTTGCGGCCTTTCGGTCCGAGCGTCACTTTCACCGTGTCGGCCAGCTGGTCCACACCGCGCTTGAGGGCGGTGCGTGCTGCCGAGTCAAAAATGATTTGCTTAGCCATGTCTTTGGTATTGGTTTATCGTCCTTGAACGATGGGCGCCGCTTCTCCGGGCGCACGGGGTGGGTAGGGCTCGGGAATCGGCTGCAAGGCCGCCTGAGCTCCGGGTCATTGACGTTCTCAGTCGTTGACGATGCCGAGAATGTCTGACTCACGCATGATCAGCACGTCGTCGCCATCCATGGTGATCTCAGTGCCGGAGTATTTGCCGTAGAGGACCGTGTCGCCTTCGCTGACAGTCATCTCGATCTTGTTGCCGTTCTCCACTTTACCTGGACCGACGGCTACGACAGTACCGCGCTGCGGCTTTTCTTTAGCGGTATCGGGGATGAAGAGTCCGCTGGCCGTTTTCTCTTCGGCCGGCTCGGGCTTCACCACCACACGATCGCCGAGAGGTTTGATGCTAGCCATGGTTATGCTGCCTTTATTTTACTGTTGGTTGTTGTAAGCAAGTGGACTTTGGCACTCTCGATCATGGAGTGCTAAACCCAAGTCAATAGAAACCCGGACGGCAGTTTGCGCGCTCGGGAGATGATCAAACCGAGCGTTTCGCATTCCTGTTCCGCCATTTTGGCAGTAGAAACCCCGGTTTAGACCACTTGAGGGGAACCCGGCAATTAAAAAATGGTGAACCGGCTCTGACCTGCCCGATCCTTTCACAACAGCCAGCTGCATGTTGCCCCCCGCACCCCACTTCCATCGTAACGGAATCCTGTTGACGGCTGGTCTTGCCGGATTGGTGGTCGTGGCTACGCTGCCTCCGTTCGTTTCTGCGGTCGCAGCTGACCGTATCATGGCAGCATTTGCCTTTGTCTGTCATCAGCTGCCTGGTCGGTCCCTGCACGTGGATGGGACGTCCCTGGCCGTATGTCATCGGTGCTTCGGAGCCTA
>Ga0075480_10002273_pt1 | contig 12351 bp, 10 predicted proteins | sample DEB08_DNA_7_FD_81590 | JGI IMG/M metagenome (GOLD analysis project Ga0075480, IMG submission 81590) | Aqueous microbial communities from the Delaware River and Bay under freshwater to marine salinity gradient to study organic matter... | ecosystem: Environmental > Aquatic > Marine > Coastal ... | reverse complement strand
CTGTTGGATTTAAGCTTTATAATCCTAGTGAAGTCGACGACCCTGAGAGTGAATATTTATATGAATATAACTTTGACGGTAGTGAAGAATACTCACGCCGTGTAGAGCATAACTTGGAATACCATCGCAGTCTCTTTAAGGGACGTGGGAAAATAGGTTTGTTTACAAATTGGGTAGAGTTTATAGCTCGTTCAGACTATGATGAGAAAGGCAATTACCGCTACATTCCTGGTGAAAAAGCTGTTTTTATGAATCCCAGAACAACAAGAAAAGAAATTGATTTATTTATTGAAAACTTATTTGGAAATATAGGAGATAATACAGAATGAAATACTTATTAATGGCAGGTGTTCTTTTGCTATGGGGCTGCTCCACAGCGCAAATAGAAACAAAAGATAGAATTTCAGAACTAGATATCTATTGGACTGAAGTTTCACGTTGTGTAGGAGAGGGTGATTTTGAGGGTTATAAAGACACCATTCATGATGAGGGAATTTTAGTTTATGAACCTGGCGAAAAAGCCTACCCTCTTGCCAAGGCCTTGATAAGATGGAAGAAAGAGTTTGATGATACTAAATCTGGGAAAATGAAAGCAGGTGTTTCTTTTCGGTTTAGCCAAAGGTTAGGTGATGAAACGACAGCTTTCGAAACAGGAATGTTTAGGTATTTTCAGATAAAGTCAGATGGTACAGAGAGAGTTGAGTATATTCATTTAGAAGCATTGCTAGTAAAGAAGCCAGATGGTTGGAAAATCGTCATGGAGAATCAGAAAGCAAAAGGCACTAAAGCAGAGTGGGATAAGCTTAAAAAGTAATCAAATTTGTTTAGCAGAGTAATCGATCTTCAATTACTCTGCTAAATTCAATTTAAAAACCGTATCCGCTTTTTGCGCTTTTAGGAACTTCATAAGTTTTATTGATGATTTTCCAATCTTTTCCCTTTTTGGCGAGGGTTAGGATTTCAGTGTAAAGAGATCCCTGCCAATTCAAGCTTACTTTAGCGACAGCAAGTTCTTTAGTGATTTTTGTCACGGAGTGAATTTTTCCATTAAGGTTTGGGTTTTTAGCCATTGTCCAAAGCTTAAATGTTTTTGCTGTATCTTTTACCTCTGCATTCCCATTTTTAATTTCGACAATTTGAGCGCCTTTGTCTGCCCAAGCTTTTTTTAGTTTGTTAGCATCACCAGTTTTTATAGCATCTAGGTGAGTACCCACAACTTCTTGAATCGAATAGTCTCCACAGCAAAACGCGCTTGTGCCAACGATCATGAGAATAGCAATTATTGTTTTCATTTTTCACTCCTTTGTTTTTGTTGATACTTTAGTGTACGCGCAAAAACTCAGGAGTGGGTTTCTGAATTGTAAGAAGCTTGTAAGGAGATTGTAAGGGAATTTACTTTTGTGGTTTTAAGCCCCAAATAATCTTTGCTTTATTAACACCTTCGAGAAGAGTTTCTAGGGAATACCAACCAGTTTTACGTCTGTATTGTCTGTCTTTACCACCAGGGTAAACAAGGTGAAACTTACCACTTTCATTTACTCCATCGATTATTACCCAACTTAGACCATACTGAATAGGAGAAGAAAGTTTTGGTTCCTGAGCAATAACAACTGGTTCGCTAAGAACTAATGACTTTATGATTCTTGGACTAAGCTCTTTAATTGCCTCTTTAGTAAATGCTTCTATAGGTCCTTTTCTAGAACCTAATGGATTTCTTAGTTTAAATGCCTTAATAAAGTTCTTATCAAAATCTTTGTCGAACTTACTACTTATCATTCCTGTAGCTTTAGAAATTCTATCAGAAGTACTCACCGTTTTGTAAAATTCGACCATTCTGAAGTCAGGCCTATTCAAATTTGGCTGAGTATGAATTCTAGTGTAATCTACCTGGCCATTGGAATTTGAGCTAGTGCGAGATCGACTTCTAGTTCTAGTACGAGAATTATTGTTTCCATTGACGCTAAATGGTTTTCTGTAGTATGTCATCAGTTTAAGAAGTGTAGTTAAAGCTGCAGAGCCGACTTGAGTGCCTTCTCCTGAAGAGTCAGTTTTAGATTGATGATATTGCTGAATGGTCCAGTTTCCGCTGAATGAATCATCTAACAAAGGGTCTACTTTGCTTGGAGCAGCTTCTGGAATAACTACAGTAAGTTCTTCTTTGCTGTAAAAAATTCCCAACTTATTCTTGGCATAAGCTCTAACATAATACTTCAGGCGTGGCCTAAGGTTTAGAATTCTACCATCATATCGATCTCGATGATAAAGAGGAAAGTATTTGCCATCTCTAACTTGTGGTCGTGGCCGAGTATCATAACAAAAACCATACTCAGTTAACAGTGGTTCTCCACGGTACTGAACATTACAATGAGCTCTAAAACTTCCAGGTAAGACTTCATCAATTTTATCAAGGCTAATTTTGGGAAGAAGGGTTGCCTTGTATTGACTACCTTTGACTTGGGCAGTAGCAATTTTTTTGAGGTCGATTGTAACGCTGTCTTTTGTTTCCTCAACTATATCAAATGATATACCACCATCCATTAGGTTTGGTAATCTGGATGAAGGTTCAGTTTCCATATGAAATGATGTTCTCCCATGGGCTTTCCCAAAGAATGCATACTTTCCATCACTTCTAAACCACGGGTCATTCAAGTGATAAGTATAACACATATCTGGAGAACCTAAGTATGGCGCGTTCATAGTTACATTGATCACATGGACAAGAAGCCCTTTTTTACCAGGGTTTCCTAGGGGAGCTTTTTCACCACTCACATATTCTATCTGATATACATAATGAGGATGTGTAGAAAGTACAAAAGCTCCGAGGATATTATCACCAGCAGGGTTTGTTTTTCTTGCCGCGATGGTGTATTTGCCAGGTTTGGTAAGAGTGGGGTAGTTCCTTTCAACTAAAAAGGCATTGTAAATGTAACGACAATAACCTGGACCAGTTGGACCAAAAGAGCAACCTTCACAAGGACTTCCTTTTACTCCATCAAACTTTTCCGGTGCATGATAAAAGTCTGGTGCTCCGAGAACGTGACCTAGTTCGTGCGCTAATGTTCCTCCTCCAGAACTTGCCTGGACTTGTACTGATGAGTTTGGCCAAAGAGGATCGCTCCAATTGATTTTAGGTTTATAAAATTCAACGATATCTTTATTTGGGTTCCAAGGGTGCTTTCGATCTTTGTAGTAAGGTTTAATAAGTTTTTGCCAAGCACTCATTGGTTTCTTAGTGGTAGCATACACATGGCAAGTTACATGTGCTCTACCACCTCTTGAAGGTGTATTGTTGGGGAGCTTAAACTTAGCTGCAAATTTATTAGCCGCAGCTTTTAATTCCTTCGCTCGTTTCCCTCCTTCAGCTCTATTTTTGTAACCCAGCGGATTATTCCAAAAATCATATTCACAATAGTAGCCAATTGGTTGTGGCGCTCGGAAAACATTTTTAGGAAAGCTTTTTTCACCAGCGATAATGAATTCTGGCCAGGTAATACCTTGAGAATACTCTTTGAAGTAATCCGTTACGGACATATGACCAAAGTTTAATGATTTTCTTTTTAAGGAATCTAACTTCGGCATCTCAGTATCAGGAAAGTCAATCAGAATCATTCTAACTGAAAAACCTTTTTCAAAGATTGGTCTTAACCTCTTAGGGGCAAACTTTTTATTCCATTGAGGTTTGCTCAGGCCTGGGTCATTATCAAGGCTTTCGGCATGGATACTAATGGAAAGTAAAATTTGTAAAAGTAGTAAAACGCTAATTCTCATTTGTCTGCACCTTAGTTGAGTATTCATATAGAATACAGAGATCGAATAGGAATTTGACAGATTATTTTTAAAAATATGAAAATTAGTGAAAAACAATGCAAATTCATTTTGGTGGATAAGTTTATTAGATGTCAAAAAAAGTGATGTTTGGATTTGGTTGCTGTGTTGAGAGGGCGGCTTAGGGAATCTATTTCGTAAAAATGTCACTTTAGAACTGTGCGCTTCTGCTTTGTGGACTAAGATAAAGGAAACAGGGAAAGTCAGGAGTTTCATGCAAGAAGACCAGTCATTAATTGCTAAGGCAAATTTAGGTGACGAAGAGGCTATGAGAGCCTTATATGATAAGCACAAAGAATTTTGTATGAATTTAGCAATCAAGTATCTAGCTGATCGCGATGAAGCGCTCGATGTATTACAGGAAACTTTTAAATATTTCTTTTCAAAATTTCCAGGCTTTGTTTTAACTTGTCAGTTAAGGACTTTCCTGTTTCCCGTTGTTCGTAACTTGTGCTTGAGTCGCTTGCGAAAAAAGAAGCCTAATGTTGACTCAAAAATACTTGAATTTCAAGAAGCTAAAGAAGTTCGAAACCCAGAGCTTGAGAAAGCGAGGGTTGTAGAAATGGTGGCAAGTTTGGGAGAAGAACATAGAGAAGTTGTTATTTTAAGATTTGCAGAGCAGATGACTTTGGAAGAAATCGCCGAAAGATTATGTATTCCCAAAGGTACTGTGAAATCTAGATTGCACAATGCTTTGAAAAAATTGAGGGATAATCCTCAACTAATTTACTTACTAAGCTTGTTAAATTTATCAGATTTTTAGAATAGGAGTGAACCTTTTATAGTTCTTAGACGCTTAAAGGAAAAATAGGTAAAAAATGAACGAACATCCAGATATAGATGAACTCTTAGTTAAAGAGCTTTCAGGTGAAGTTAAAAGTCACTTGAAAGATTGTGATGTTTGTTCTCAAGTCCATGCGGATATTGAGCTCTTGGATATAGATTTAAAAGATCTGAATTCTAAAGTTGAGATCCCTAAAACTGTAGATGAAAAGGTTTACGAAGATATTTCATATACAAGTAAGACAATTCGTAAATCTTTATTCAGAAGAAATCTTCTTGCCTCAGTGAGTGCAATTGCTGCAGTTCTTCTTCTTTCCATTACTGTAGTGACAAACTTAAAAGCAGATAAACCTCTTTTAGCTGATATCAATGGAGATGGAGAAGTAAATGTTCTTGATTCACTTATGCTTGCGCAAAATATTGACAGTAATACTCCTAATTCCAAAAACGACTTAAATGGCGATGGACAAATAAACTCACAAGACCTTCAGATCGTCCGAGATGCAGTGGTGAGTCTTGATGGGAGTTTGCCATGAGAATTCTAGCCTTAATGCTTATTTTATCATTAAATCTTGTGGCTCAAGATCAAAAAGATTTTCATGCTTATGAAATAATTATTCAGACAGATAAAAATACTGCCTTATCTGCCTGGCAAGTAGAAGTGGTTTATGATAAAACAAAAACCAAGATTACCGCTATTGAAGGTGGCGATAAACCATTTTCAAATCCAGCGGATTATGATGCTAGAGGACTTACTGCAGGAAAAATTATATTGGCTTCTTTTAGTCTAAAAAGTAAAGATTCTAGAAGAGAATTTAAAGTAGCAAAGATTCATTTATATGGACCCAAAGGAGATATCCCAAAAATTAAACTGATTGTCGCTGCGGATGTCAAAGGGAAAAAGATTAAAGCTAAAGCTCTACTAAGGAGTGTGAAAAAGAATGAATAAGTTTCTCCCATACTTATTACTCATAACTCTGGTTATTTTATCAGGTTGTTCTTCTCAGTCAGTTGATTTGGGGAAATCACCTGAGGCTATTTTTAACTCTAAAAATATGGCTATGCGAAGTTCTGGTGTAGTTGCTGCAGATTCTTTGTGGATCATTAAAGATGGCCTCCAAGGAGAGGCAGGACTTTATGAAGGAGAAAATGCATTACCGATTAAATCTTTATCTATTGATGTGAATATCATAGAGTTTTTGGCCTCGGTAGATCTCTCTGTTTCTTACTCACAAATAAAACCACAAAACGAATTAACTTTTAAATATCCAGCTTTTCATGGAATGTTAGTAAGAGATTTTCAGGTTAATATTGGAGAAAGAAAATTCAGAGCTGTAATTTCAGCCAAAGACTCCGCCGAGGAAATTTATCAGCTCGCTAAAAAGCGAGGCTTTAATGCTGTGATTGTATCCCAAGAGGCTTTTGGAGATATGATTGTAAAGACATCCATAAAAGAAAAATCAGATATAGATATTTTATACTCATATACTCAACTAAGTTCTGTATCTGGGAAAGACAGACTAATAGCTTTGCCTAGTTTTAAAGGTTTAGAAAATAGCAGCTTTAATTTGAAATTAAGAGGAAGTTTTATATCGCCATTAGTTTCTTTTTCTGGTCTGAATAAAAAAATTAAAGGAACTAAGTTTTTTGAGAATATTAAGGATCGGAATGTTATCAAAAATGGCTTACAACTAAAATATCAAGTGCAAAACCTTCATGGTGTTTCATCGGATCAAAAATATGCGATTGCCTGGAATTCTCAATTAAATATATATGAGCCCAAACTCGTTGATGGCTCAGAGTCTGTAGCTAAGTGCAAAGAAGATATTTTGAAACCAGCTTTTGCTTTTTTGGAGCTTAGAGAATTGATCAATAAAGATAAGCCATTTAATGAAATTCAGTCTCACGCTATTGAGTCTAAGCTTTTGACGCCAATCACTCGATTACTTCTAATTGATGCAATTAAATAATTTCCCTCGAATATCTATTTTTATTCTTTGAAAAAGAGCATTAGAAGCACTCTGTTTACTTAGAGATTTAGGAGTATTATTTTGGAAGCAATAGCAGCTATAGCTGGTTTAATCGTTGGACTTATCATTTATCACTTTTTCAATAAAGGTCGTTTAGAACAAAGTAAAAAAGAAGGGCGGCAGGAAGTGGAAACTGAGCTAGTTCAGTTAAAAGAGCGTTTGGCTTCCAGAGATTCTGAAATAAATGACTTTAACTCCAAGTCGGAAAAGTATGAAGAACGTTTACATCAGTTAATTGATGAAAAGGGCAAACTCCGCGAACAAGTTGTAGAATACGAAACCAAACTACAATCCGAACAAAAGGCAGCTGCTGAAAAGCTTAAAAACCTTGATGATGCCAAGGATAAAATGAAGCTCGAATTTGAGAAATTAGCTGAGCAGATACTAGAAAAGAAAACTGATAAGTTCGGTAAACAAAATAAAGAACGTTTAGAAGCAATTTTAAATCCGCTAAAGCAGCAGTTGGGAGACTTTAAGAAGAAAGTTGAAGAGACATACGAAAAAGAAACACGAGAACGTCATTCTCTAAAGACAGAAATAAGTAATTTACAGAAACTTAATGCTAAAATGAGTGAAGAAGCGCTCAATCTTACTCGCGCATTGAAAGGTGACTCTAAAAGCCAAGGCGCTTGGGGCGAAATTGTACTCGAAAGAGTTCTGGAGGCTTCTGGTCTTCGTAAGGGAAGTGAGTACTTAACTCAAGAGTCATTTAGAACGGAAGATAGAAAGCTTTATCGTCCAGATGTGATTGTGAAACTCCCAGATGAAAAGGATGTAATAATCGACTCTAAAGTTTCTCTGACAGCATATGAACGCTATAGCTCTGAGGATGATTCAGAACAGAGAGACGTATTTGCAAAAGAACACTTAGATTCTGTTAAAGCCCACATTAATTCTTTGAGTGCAAAGTCATATGAGGAACTAAAGGAGATTCGATCATTAGATTATGTGTTGCTATTTATGCCTGTTGAAGGTGCATTTAGATTGGCTCTGGAGTTGGATGAAAATATTTTCCTTTGGGCAATGGAAAAGAATATTATGATCGTCGGTCCATCATCTTTGTTAGTGACCCTTAGAACAGTCAGTAAAATATGGCAATATGAGAACCAAAATCGCAATGCTCAGTTAATCGCAGGTAGAGCAGAGAAGCTTTATGCAAAGTTTGTTTTGTTTGTAGAAGAGATGGAGAAGATGGGTAAAGCATTAGAAAATGCCAATAAGCATTACGACACTGCATTTAATCGACTTTCAAAAGGCTCTGGTAATCTGGTAAGTATGAGTCAACAGCTTGAAAAGCTTGGAGTTAAAGCAAAGAAGCAGCTTTCTAAAGAACTCGTTGAAGAGTCTCTTGCAGATGAAGAAAAAAAGAGCCCTGAAATTGAAGAGAATCAGGGCCACCAATTAAATTTGCTTTAGCTTGAGATTACTTAGCAAAAGGAATGAAAATTACATTTCTAACACTTGCTGACTTAGAAGTAATAACTAAGTCATTATCATTCGCTGCACCGCTTGCAATCACTTTTCCATTAATAGAAGCTTCTGCTTGACCATTTTTGATAAGTACTTCAACTTGAGCATAACCGTCAATGTTTCCTGGATTGTCAACACTGAAAAGCATATCTGCGACATCTAAAGTAGCTGAACCTTTAACATGGAAACGAAGAACTCCATCACCAGGCATTGATGTACTCATAGATCCACTAGAAATAACTGCTTCAACAGCTTCTAGTTTTTGGTCTTCTTTATATCCTCTAGCTTTCAAGCCACGAGTATTTGGAGACGTGAATTGAAATTTCTTAGTAGTTACATTTTTAACATTCCACTTACTCAAATCGTCAATAAATAAAGTCTGAGTATTTCCGAACCTTTTAGTGTATTTTTTTACTACTACGTCTTTAAAGAATACAGTCATTGGACTTCCACCGTGAACTTGAAGGCAGAAAGCGCCAATACGGCTAGACTCGTTTGGATCAACATCGATAAGCTCAATTGAAAGCTGTCCATTTATGTAGTGGGCAAAATGGTTTCCACGAGCAACTATTTTTACATGATTCCAGTCTTTGTTATTCACAAATTTGCTGGAGATCAGTTTTTCATGGTTATTTACTTGAGAAATAATTTTCTTATCTTTTTTGCTTTTTATTAAGACCATTTCTCCTGGTGATGCAACCCAAGCCCTGCGAGCTTCGTCGTACATAAACGCACCTTTTAAAAGGTCATTTTCACCTTCGCACTGATATCCCTTAACTCTAAATAAAGCTGGATCATCAATTTGTTCAGCGCGATAGATAACTCCAGAGTTATTAGCAGTAGTAAGTTTATACCAAAGAGTTGCTTCAAAATCCGCAATATCTTTGTCTTTAGAAATCATAAAAGTATTTCTTTTAAGCTTTAGGTCAGCTCTGGTTTCACCTTTGACAGAGCCATCTTCTTGGATAGCCCAAATATCTTTTTTGTAGTCAAAGTTCTCCATTGAAGTACCATCAAAGAGAACTTTAGTTTCTGTCACACTAGCCTTCAGATTATTGTGATGGCGATGATGGTGGTGTTCACAAGAAGTTAATATCCCAGCAGTAGTAAGAGCGATAATGAGTAGTTTGTACACATTCAATCCTTTTTTACATTTACACATAATTACACAGAGAGCGCCAAATATAACACCGGTCTATGAAAAAATCATGTTATAACACATTTGCAATAACAAGAACTTTACGGGGCTACTCTTCTAAAGGTGACAATATAATGATGAATTAGGAGTCAAAGAAATGCTTTAAATATTATTGAAAACTTATAATGTGATTGACTTTAAGGCAGAAAATTCTTAGATTGGGTGAACTGTAGATAATACTAAATGAGATTTTATTTTGAAAATCAACATTTCTTGTAAACAATTTTTAATAATAGTTACATGTATTTCTGTTATAGCTTTTATAATTAGACTTACCTTAGGCTACTCCCTGATAAACAATGAAAGTCCACATGTAATTTCTCCACAAAAAGGTTGTGATATGTTTACATACTTGCAATTTGCATCTCTCTATGCAGAGGGAAATTGGACGGATGCTTTTTACTATCAGCCTCTCTATTATACTTGGTTTTTGGGGATTATTTTTAAAATTTTTGGCCCGTCTGTGTTAGCTATTGTTTGGGTGCAATCTTTAATAGGTGGCTTAACAGTTTATATCAGTGGAATTTTAGGAGGTAGAATAGCAGGAAAAAAGGCCGGGGTAATAGTTGCTTTATTTTTATGCTTATATCGAAATCACATCCTGTACACACCTTACGCTTTGATTGCTACATTGCAGACTTTTCTTATAACACTATGCTTGTATCTGTTTTATAGGTTTCTTCAAAAAGGCAGTGCAAAAACTTTAATTTTGGCAGGTTTGACTACGGGGCTATCTATTTTAGCAAGGGGTAATTGTTTATTGGTACTTCCTATCATGATTGTTTGGATAATTGCCAAATATAAAGATTCAAAAAAAGAAATGCTTAAAATGGTTAGTCTTCTAATCATTTCAGCTTACGCTGTTCAACTACCATTTTCTCTACATAATTACAATGTTAAAGGAGAGTGGACTGGTCCAGCAACAGCAGGTAGCAAGGTTTTGGCTATTGGAAATAACCCTCAAGCTCCACCAGGAACTGACTCCGGAACCTCTTATATTGATACTACAGATGCATTACGTTATTGGGAAGAGATTGCTAATAGATCAGAGAATCCAATTCCATTGAAGACTTCAATAATAAATTGGGTTAAAGAAGATCCTTTAAGCTGGATTGAGCTAAAGTTTAGAACGTTATTGCTATTTTTTAGCAATAAAGAAAGTTACAATAATACAAGCCATGAACTTACAATTAGGTATGCACCTTGGTTTAAGGTCCCCTTCATCACGTTTGGAATTGTAGGTTTTTTATTTCTCACTTGTTTATTTAGAGTTAGAATCAGAAAGTTTAAATTTTCACGTAAAAATTTTTTGATAATTAGTAGCTTAATTTATGTAGCAAGTATTCTCATTTTTTATATGCTTTCGAGATATAGACTCCCTATTGTGCCTGTTATGTTAGTTTTGGGGTTGGATTGTGGATCACGCTTGATTTACTCAATTCGTAAAAAACCATTAAGGTCTAATATAAAGAGCCTAACTCTAATAGTTGTGATGTTTCTGGTTACATTTTTTTCATTTGACTTTTATCGAAGTAATTGTGAAGCTTGGGTTATATCTAAAATTAACAATGAGAGTCTTTCGTTCCCGCGAAATAAAGGAAGAATTTTTAGGGACTCAAATAGTAAATTGTGGGGTGGTTATTCTGAAAAGATAGTTGATTCGGAAGTAGAATTTCATAAAGGTTTTAAGTCTCCATATTTAAAAGATATAGGACATAAAAATGCTGCACTTTTTCTAGATGTTAAATCCTTGAAAGGTATAGCAGATTTAGTAATAGAAGTCTCTCATCGTGGAAAAATTTTCAAGCAAAAATTTACCGTGGATGATAGAAAGAAAATCAATTATCTTCAATTAAACATTAGTTCTTATTTTATTGAAGAAGAAGAGTGGTTTAAATTCAAAATAAAAACGAATAATCCTATAAAAATATCATATACAACTCAGAGAGATTATTGGCGATCAATTGATGGTGAGCTACCATTAATTGGAGAGTGGGATTGCCCTTTAATTATAATGGACTATCCAGAAAGCTAAGCTAAATGCTGCAGTAATTAAAGTTTGGCGATTAGCAATGCTCTCATCAAAAATGAACTTTACATAAGCCTTTTGATGTCGTCAAGAATATGGTCTCGGTTGCTAAAAGCGCTATTACTTAATATTTGAGTCTACTTAAGCCTCTCCCTCTATTTGTCATTTCCGATTATTTACTGTTTAAATATTCTTAATTTTATTTTAAGCATTTGTAAAATAAAAGTATATTAGTTAAATTAAATTATCAAAATTAAATAAATTAACTAAGTTCTTCACATGGATAGTCTTACTGGTTCACTTCCCAAAGCATTAATGATATTAGAATTTATGGCTGAAAAACAGCGTAATGTCACATTCAAGGATTTACGGACTCACACTGGTTTTGCCGCAAATGTTTTGTCTCGCCTGTTAAAAACCTTTATTGATTGGGGCTACATTGAAAAAGACCCTGAAAGTGGCTTTTATGGCCTGGGAAAAGGAGCTTTTAATCTTTGTGGAAAAATTTTAGGCCATCGCCCACGAAAAGATATCGTTACTCCGGTTTTGGATGGCTTGGCGGCAGGTTTACAGGAATCTTCAGCTTATTTCGATTTTGATGGAGAGTGGATGACGCTCTTAGCTAAGTCTGAAGTTGCAAACTCTTATCATTATTTAGATGTCATGAGTCGAGATGTTCACTCACCTTTAAATGGATTTTTCTATTGTGCGCTACCATTCATGCCAGATGAGGTTGCTCAGGAAATTCTGAAGTCGAGAGAAGATCAATATGGTTTTAAATCGAGCGACTTAAAAAAGGACTTTGATGAGATAAAAGCAAAGAAAGTTTATGTAAGTCAAGAAGTGTTTCATCGATCAGATATTACCAGAATATGTTCGCCAGTATTTGATGGAAATAAAGGTTCTTTGGCAGGTGTGATAGGGGTAACGGTTGTAACTCATAATTTAGATGAAAATGATAAAAAGTTGCTTGTGAAATCAGTTAAAGATTCGGCTGAACTCGCAACTTCAATGTT
>Ga0075480_10002266_pt1 | contig 12370 bp, 13 predicted proteins | sample DEB08_DNA_7_FD_81590 | JGI IMG/M metagenome (GOLD analysis project Ga0075480, IMG submission 81590) | Aqueous microbial communities from the Delaware River and Bay under freshwater to marine salinity gradient to study organic matter... | ecosystem: Environmental > Aquatic > Marine > Coastal ... | reverse complement strand
GGTTTGACTATCTCTTCTATATTCTAGCCATCTGCGCTCTAGTGATTTTTGTAGCAACATTGATGCTGCCTAACGAGCTACCTGAACCCGAATCCGCTTAGCGCTCCAAATTAAAGGGGTATTTTGGAGATGAAGTCTGTTCCTGCATACAGAGAATCATGAACTAGTAACTAGGCTTTGCCTTTTGACTATGATTTTGAGTGTTCGAAATTGTGTGACTCGCTGGAAGTATCGATTCCATAGGGTTTGATTGGCGCGCCCGAGAGGATTCGAACCTCTGACCTTTGCCTCCGGAGGACGTTGCTCTGTGAGTAAGCTCAATACTTTAAATACTTCTAGATTGAAAATTTAGACCTGTGCATGTTTTGTATCGTGGCGGAGTGCAGATCCAAAAAGAGTAATGCAGTCCAAGGCATAAAGCCAACGATCATCAGTGTGCTGATCATGGACACGATAAACCATTTCGCATACTTCATGACCCCCCCTACTCCTAAGCCTGTGGCACTGTATCCGTTCTCAATCTGTTGACTGCTTATTGGCCGAGTGTATTTTGATTAAGTTGTAAATGGTCGCGGCACCTCCTAACAATAAAACTACGGCAAACGTCAAACCAGTTGAGATTGCCATGGCTTGGAGGGCGACTAAACCGCCTCCTAAAACCAGCGCAGCAGCGACAGCTCCGCCGAGACCACACCAAAAAATTCGTTGGGGTACTGGAGTTTTTAAATTTCCATTTGACGCTAAGCTGTCAATGACCATCGAGCCACTGTCAGATGAGGTTACAAAGAAGACGATCGATAAGAAAATCGAAACGATAGTGGTGAGTTCTGTCAGTGGTAACTGCTCGAGCATCACAAATAATTGCAAAGGGACCTCCGCGAGCCCGATCTGTGGATAGTTAGCATTTAAGGCAATCGCTGAGCCGCCAAATACCGTCATCCAAACCATGCAGCCTAGTGTGGGGGCCAGCAAGACGCAGGTCATGAATTCACGTACCGTTCTTCCAATAGAAATTCTTGCGATGAATATCCCTACGAACGGTGACCATGAGATCCACCAAGATAAATAAAATGCGGTCCAGTTGGTGCTGAATAATTGGTCATCTCGCCCTAAAGGTGTTGATAGTGCCGGGAGATGAATGACATAGGCCCATATCGACTCCAATAGAACAGTGATTAAGTAATAAGTCGGGCCTAGAAATAAGATAAATAATAAGAGGAGTGACGCTAGTCCAAGGTTGATTTCGGATAACCGTTTGACTCCTTTATCTAGTCCTAAAACAACTGAGCAGGTCGCCAGTCCAGTAATGAAAACGATTAAAATTAGCTGCAACCCAGTTGTATTGGGGATCCCTAAGAGGTGTTCGATACCACTTGCAGTTTGTGATGCTCCAAGACCCAGTGATGTCGCTAAACCAAACATGGTTGCAAAGATCGCTAAGACATCAAGCATGTCTCCCGGCCAGCCCCAAATCTTTTCGCCGAAGATTGGGTAAAAAATTGAACGAACGGTCAATGGTAGGTTGAGATTGAAGCTTGTGAGAGCAAAGCTCAAAGCCATCATTGCGTAGATTGACCAAGGATGCAGAGCCCAGTGAAAAAATGTAGCTGCCATTGCCAAGTTTTGCGCTTCGGCTCTGTTGCCGCCAGCTCCGGCGAGTGGTGCGAAATCAGTTCGGATTCCGTTGATCTCGATCGTCCCTGTGATTGAGCTTTGGAAGTGGGCTAATGGTTCTGCGACACCGTAGAACAGGAGCCCAATACCCATGCCAGCCGCAAAAAGCATAGAGAACCAAGCTCCGTATGAATACGTCGGCCTTCTGTCGTCTCCACCGAGCCGTATTTTGCCGAGAGGTGATACTGCGATGATGATAGAGCTAACCAAAATAATGTTCGCAACGATGATTAGAAGCCAGCCCAATTGGTTCGTCAGGATATTTCTCAAGCTTAGGAAGATAAGCTCTGCCGCATCTTGAAATGTGATCGTGAATATAACGAAGGTCACAATCATCATTGAGGCAGCGCCGAATACTGTATTGTTGATATCGAACTGATATCCGAAAAGAGAGCCTTTGCTGTTTGGTTTCAAAAGAAAGTGTCCATCACTAGATATCCGAGTCGTGGGTTAGAATTAGGCACGATAGGTTACAAAATTAACGCATTATGCATTTTGTTTTGTTGTCCTATTCGAGGGATCACTGCATTAACGATAACCACTGAGAGGATTACCAAGGCATCGCTGTGATGACCAATGACTCGTTCTAACAACGTCCGTTGATTGGTTTCACGCAGGGCGTTAGAACCAAATTTAATCTGATGGTTTTCGGCATCAGTTTGTGACAGTCCGTTTTTCTGGGTGTGTAATGCTTTGAGAGACGCTTCGACGGATAGTGCATGCCATCCATTTTTGCCAGTCCTGACAATGATCCTCGGCTTCTGTGGCTTCTTTGGAAGGTGGTTTTGGATTATCGCACACAGTTTTTTCCAGCCGATTTCGCTCGATACATGGCTTCATCTGCGGATTTCATTAGTAGTGGAAGACTAAGATATCTTTGAGCACCTTCTGGATCGGCTTGTCCTCCAACAGAAACACCGAGGCTAATGGTTGTTCTTACCATCGATTCACCAATCTGAAATGTATTTTGTGAAATACTTTCGCGAAGTCGGTTAGCGAAAGAAGTAGCCTCTGCGAGATCGGTTTCAGGTAGGGCAAAAAAGAACTCCTCACCACCAATCCGTCCCAAGATATCTGAGGGCCGTGATAGGGATTGAGATAAATTGGCGATCAATTTTAAGAGTGCATCACCGGTAGCGTGGCCGTAGGTATCGTTTACACATTTAAAATCATCGATATCGAATTCAACGATAGAGATCGGTTTTATTGAACGTTTGGCGCGTGCAATCTCGAGATTGGTCGCCTGAATCCATGCGTCCCTTCGAAGAAGTCCCGTGAGATCGTCATAGCGGGCTTTGGCCTTAAGATTTTTCTCTCGATCGCGGAGATCGTTATGAAATCGTCTAAGGGTGTATACCCAAATCGTTAATGCCAGAGCTGTCGAGATAGAAATGATTGCATGCAGTAATGAATGTTCTTCATCAACTTTTGCTTGTTGAATTTCAAGGACGCCAGTTGTGATCAAAAGCGTGGGGATGATCGCGAATAATGACCATATTCTCCACTGTTGTTTCATTCGTATCGCGGTTACCCAAGTCAGCCAAATACAAATTACATAGACGAGAATTGCAGAATAAGTGATTACGTGAATCGGCATATTAAATTGCTCTGGACCTGACCGAGATGACCAGCTTTTCAGTCTTTGTGTCTTGATCACAAGAACTCCGAAGGATTTGTTCTTGACGACCTTGGTTTATCAAAAGTTTGCTCTTACGTCTTGGGGAACAAAGTCTCGCTTTCCGCGAACGAAACTACTCGTTTGGGTATTTCCACCGCTCAGCGCGTCGAAGATGCAAGTCATCGTTATTGGACCTCATCGATCAGACGGCTTTAGGAGTTACGGTGTGATATGAATTAAGTTGGACTCTACGCGAACCCCTGTCTTTTCGCAACTGCACAATTATCGAGAATGGGCTAAAAATCATTGAATTTCCGATGCTTAAGATGTGGATTAATTGGATTGGCTTGAGTGAGCTTGACGCTTTTACCTTTGAAAATCATGGTTAGACGATATTCAATCTTGATCGCAGTTGTTGTGAATCACCCCGTGCCGTGATGATTGTGATCGAACAGTTTTCCAATGCATGACGGAACTATTGTGCGTATGCTAAAAATCATCGGTATCCACCTCGCGCGCAACGGCGGTAATAGTGACCCTCAAAAGCGATTCGAACACCCAGTACCGGCGCCTTTTTGAAGCCGCCTATGATGGAATTCTATTGCTGAATTTCGAGACCGGCCAAATTGAAGATGTGAATCCCTATCTGATTCGTATGCTCGGTTATCCAAAGTCAGAACTCATTGGCAAGGAATTATGGGAGATCGGCGCCATAGTTGATCGCGATGCGTCGCTCGAGGCTTTTGCGACATTGAAGACAAAGGAATATATCAAATACGACGATTTGCCGTTGAGAACTCAAAGCGGCGATCTGATTCATGTCGAGTTCGTAAGCAACGTATACGACGTTGATGGTCAACAAGTGATCCAATGCAACATTAGAGATATCAGCAGTCGACGGGAAGCTGAGGCTCTTCGACTGAAGGCCGACCAGATTTCAATCAACGCTATTATTCAAGTTGTGGATGCATTGACGAAAGTGGTTGTTGCTCGCGATCCTTATACCTATGAGCATCAACACCGAGTCGCTGATCTTAGCGTGGCGATCGCTACCGAGATGGGGTCATCAGAAGCGTTCATTCAAGGGCTCAATTTAATCGCGCAGATTCATGACATTGGGAAGATTTCAGTTCCACTGGAAATCCTGACCAAACCCATTGCATTGCAACCCTACGAAACCGAATTACTCAGGGGTCATGTCAGAACTGGATTTGAAATCATGGAACATGTGGAGTCCGATTGGCCTATTGCTGAAGCGATTGTTCAGCATCACGAGCGATTGGATGGAAGTGGTTACCCTAACCAATTAGAAGGCGATTCCATTATTTTGGAGGCGCGGATTATCGCTGTAGCGGACACTGTCGAGGCGATGGCAACGGATCGCCCTTATCGTAAGGCGCTTGGACTTGAAGCTGCACTAAGTGAAATCGAAGAAGGACGAGATCGACTGTTTGATGGTGCGGTAGTTGATGCGTGTTTGCGAGTATTTAAGACTCATAATTATACATTTCCTCCTAGCCAATGAACTGCATTGATGGTGGTATCAGGTAAACTTTTGCGCAGTCATAAAAAACGTCTTGGATCTCTCACCATAAGCCTAACTGTGGCTAATCCTTGATCACGCGGTATGTCAGTGTCAGAGCGAAATTTTGTATCGCTTTTGTCGGCTCGATCAGCTGGCTATTTCTGTCTGTTTATCTTTCACTTCCATGGCTCAGCGATCTCTCTGAAGTCTTAGGTCCCTATCTTGCAGTTTATGTGATTGCGTTTGTTGCGATCATTCCTGGATTTATGAATGCCTTTATTGTGTTGTCCTTATTGTTGGATGCACGACCCATCAGAAAGTCGATTGCTGAATTTCCTCCTGTCACGGTATTTGTCCCAGCCTATAACGAAGAGAAGTCAATTCGAGAAACAGTGCAAAGTCTCTTGGATCAGGTGTATCCGGGAAAGCTTTCGATTAGAGTCATTAATGATGGATCTTCAGATGGCACAGCCGCTGAAGTGGAATCCATGCTTTCCTCGTCCAGTGATCTGGAATTAATCAACTTACCCATGAATGCTGGGAAATCTGAAGCACTGAACGACGCACTGTCGACGTGTGAGACCGAGCTCGTGATGACGGTCGATGCAGATTGTTGGGTTCTCAAAGATGGAGTCCGTCATTTGGTTCAGCGTCTATTGTCTGATCCGCCCAATACGCAGGCTGTGGCCGGGTCGATTTTGATTCGAAATTCGCGGGTGAACTGGATCACTCAAGCTCAGGAATGGGACTATTTTTTGGGCATTGCTGCGATCAAGCGGATTCAATCGCTCTTTCAGGGAACCTTGGTTGCTCAAGGTGCGTTTTCCATCTACCGAAAGCAAGCGCTCGAAGCGGTGGGCGGGTGGCCTAAGACTGTAGGGGAGGATATTGTCCTGAGTTGGCGTCTGTTGAGCCAAGGCTACCGCATTGGTCATGCGGAAGATGCGTGTGCGTTTACTATTTGTCCAACCACAGTGCGGCAGTTTGTTAGACAACGCCAGCGTTGGTCACGAGGTCTAATTGAGGCCTTCAAAGATAGTCCAAAGCTAATCGTCAAGCGGCGATTCAGTACTTTGTTTGTGGTCTGGAACGTCTTATTTCCTTTCATGGACTTAGCCTACACGTTGGCGTTTATTCCAGGGATCCTGCTCGCGTTTTTCGGCATTTTCTGGATCGTCGGTCCAATGACGCTGGCTCTGATTCCACCCAGTATCCTTCTAAATCAGGTGATGTATCGGACCATCATCCACACTTTTGAACATGAACATCTGTCGGTCAGGCGCAATCGTTTTGGCTTTTTGATCTACATATTGGTGTACGGGATTATCCTGCAGCCGGCCAATGTGTATGGGTATTTGTCAGAAGTCTTCCGTGTCAGAAAAACCTGGGGGACCAAATGATCGGACTTGTCGGGCAGAATCTACTTCGTTTTGCTTCATCTGCGGGTGTTGGTTTCGGTTTATGGTTCAGCGGGGCGTCAGTTGTTGCTGATCCGATGGCTGGCGATCAGCTTCAAGTGACTGATCGTGCGCTGATTCCCATGGTGTTTTATTCAACAGATTCAGATCGCTTTCAGATTCAGAAAACCTCCCTCGCTTGGGCATCTTCTTATGAGGACCCCACACACCTTTTGAAGTGGTCTGTTGATTGGAGGCACTATCGACAGGATGCGTGGCGACTGGATAGTCAACAGCTCGGAGTATCAATCCGACAGGAGGATGCTTATGGGCTGGGTTACCAAGCAAGTCTCGCGATTCATGATTTCAATGATACGCAGATTCTCACGACGGAAAACCGGATTGGCTGGAGGCTGTCTCCACAATCGGTCGGTGAAGTCCTGATCCTCAGGGATTTGGTGGAAAGCCAGATTGGGCTGATAAGTGAGCGGACCTATGTTCTGCTGGGAGGCAGTGTTGAAACGCAATGGAACGAGAGATTAAGTTCCGTTGTGTATCTGGATACACGTCGTTTTTCCGATCACAATCAACGCTATACCGGCAAAACAAAGTTGATCCTGGATGCTTTGCCGAGTCAGGGTGTAACCTTACAGGCGTGGTACCAAAACGTTCGGAATAACGACACGGCGGCTTCTCAGTCCGCTTATTTTAATCCCGCGCGCTATGAAGAAAGCTTACTGGTGGTCGGTGTGCGGAAACGTTTTCAAAACCATCATTTGCGCTTTCGGGCAGGGGCTGGGACCCAGCAGGTTGCTGAAACAGGACCCTCTCGAGCACAATTCAGCGATGTCATTTTTGAGTCAACAGACGCGCGTGATTGGGTTTGGCGTATCACGGCAGGATATCGATTGAGCGCTGGAGTCAACGAAGATCCCAATTATCGGTATCGCTATGGTGGAATTGAGCTGATCATTCCGTGGTCTCAATAGCGCGCTCTAGACTGGACCGGCCAATCTGAAGCAGTGGCTATGGTAAGTCTTGAACCTGCGGCCTCAACATGACAAGTGCTGTGGTCAATTTCGACTGGATCAACCATGTGTTCATGAGGACGAATAAAAACGCTGGAACCGGCGTGATTTTGGGCCTCGCATTCGCTGCATTTGCCGGACTGTGCATAACCTGTCAGGACTGACTTCGGCAAAAGCTCGGCAGTGTTGCTTGACTATTCGCCTGCGAATTTCTTGCCATCAATCATTGATTTGGACAAGTTTTGACGTCCAAGAATGCTCATCACGATGACACCGGCAATGTGCCCTGCAACTAAAAGTAATGAAAACTCACCAAGGAATTCATGAATATCTTCAAGTATCTCGGTAAAGGATCCTGAGAGCGTAATACTCAACCACCCTGTCAATCCCGTAAAGCTAGACAAGCAAGTAGTACGACAACCATAGCGCCCCCTGGGGTTATGGCCCGTCTCTGGATACGACGGAAACCTCGCCATTTTGCGTAGACATAGACCAATAGGAGGTCACGTAGAGTTCATCTCACGTTGCGAGACGACGCTGCGCCGGTACCCAGTTCGATGATTTCAGCTGTGATCGCTTCCTGTCGCACTTGGCGCATAGTAGCCTCCAAGTCGCTCAGCTCGCGTGTGATCTGGGTGCTCGAGGCAGACATGGCCTCGATTCTCGCCTCATTCTCTGCAGCGAAGGCATGAAGCGCCCCCTTGCACACTAAGGCATGGAGATAGTCGCCGCTGAGACTTTTCAGCAGTGTATCCGTTGGAATCTGAGTCATCGGGCTCGTCGTTCTAGGCAGTGACAGTGCCGAAAGATCAATCGGAAATAAAACTTGTCTAATGACTTGAGGCCGACCCGACGCCCATCCGGCGTGGACCATTTCCATACGCTCAAAAAGACCTTTGCTTAAGGCTTGGTCGATCGCCATGGTAATCTGACTGGCTAATTTCGGGATGCTAAGTGTGTGCGAGGACATCGGCGTAGACCAAACTGGATCGAGCCCGCGCTCGGCGGCGATCGACCGACCACGGGAGCCGACCAGAAATAGACTGGTTGCCGACAGGTCGTCTTGGATACTATTCAGTATGCGTTCGCTGAAGGGTCCAGCAAAGCCCTGCTCCGCACAGAATATTAAAAGACCGCTGATGCCGTCTGCTTGACCTCCAGAGATCCTGGTTGATGAGGGACTCGTCGGATCAAGTACGTCAGATATGGCGGCGGCAATTGTCGCAACATAGCTGTCGACGGCCTTGATTTCCTCGCGGGCGTTGCTGGCGCGCGCCGCGGCGATACCCTTCATCGCGTTCACCACGGAACCCAGCTGTCGAACGCCGTCAATCCGCGCGCTCACATTGTCCAATCGCTCGGTCATATCGCCGGCTCAGCTTCGCCAACTTGCTTAATAAGGCGGGTCATCGCTGCCATCAGGCTGGCCTGTGCCGTCTCATTGAGTTCCCTGGTTTCGGAAATCTGGCGCATGGCATCGCCAGCATCTTGATCAAGATTTTCCGGCAGCTTGTCCCGAAAAGTGCTTACTCCTCCGAGCGACAAGGGGTCAAGCAGCCCTGACTGCAGGGCGAGTAGGATCGCCACCTCATCTACCAGGCGAAGCGGTGCATTCTGGGGCTGACGTAGGATGGCGCGAATCCTTTTCCCGCGACTGAGTTGGTCGCTCACGCGACCATCGGGCATGCCCCCGAATCGGGTAAATACCTCGAGTTCCAGAAATTGTGAATAGTCAAGCCGCAACGTGCCTACCACTTCACGCAACATCGACGCTTGGGTTTTGCCGCCTACACGGCTCACGCTCAGACCCACGTCCACAGCTGGCTTTTGGCCCTGATGGAACAGATCTGTACTCAACACGATCTGTCCGTCCGTGATCGAAATCAGGTTTGTCGGGATGTAAGCTGATAGGTTCCCGGCATCGGTTTCAGCAATCGGTAGGGCGGTCAGAGACCCACCGCCACGCTCTTTTGACAACTTAGCGGCGCGCTCCAGCAGGCGCGCATGGATATAGAACACGTCGCCCGGGTATGCCTCGCGCCCGGGAGATTGTCGAGTCAGAAGGGCGATCTCACGGTGAGTGGCGGCATGTTTAGAAAGATCGTCGATCACTACGAGGGCATGACCGCCTCTGTCACGAAAATATTCTGCCATGGTGATACCTGCATAAGGTGCTATCCACTGTAGCCCGGGTGTCGATGCCGAGCCGGCGACTACCACGATGCAGCGTGAGAAATTCCCATGTGCCTTCAGCGCGTTAATAGCGCGATTTACGCTGGAAGTCTTTTGTCCCACGGCAATATAAATGCAGATCATGTCGCTGTCGCGCTGCGCGATCATTGCGTCGGTAGCGAGCGTCGTCTTTCCAGTAGAGTGGTCGCCTACGATCAATTCGCGCTGGCCCTGGCCAAGTGCGAATAGCGTATCCATTACCAGTACTCCTGTTTGCACCGGCTGGGTCACGAGATCTCGTTCGATGATCGAGGGTGCCGGACGTTCGATCGGCCAATGCTCTTCAGCCTCAATTGCTTCCTTTCCGTCCAGAGATCGGCCGAGCGGGTCCACGATTCGCCCGAGCAGCTCGTTGCCTACAGGTACAGTCACTACTTCACCGGTACCGTAAACGACGTCGCCTGCCTCGACCTTGGTCGCGGCGTCGATGAACACGCAGCCAATCAGATCTGGGTCCAGAACTCGCGCGAATCCGAATTGACCGCCCTCAAATCGCAGAACCTCGTCCAGCCGTACATCGCGCAGCCCAGAGATCATCGCCACACCGTCTCCGACCTCCTCGACACGTCCCCTGTGTTCGGGTCTCGGACCCAGTTCTGCGCGACGCGCCGCGACGCGCGCCGAGGCGAGCCAGTCTGGCGAGTCAGGTGGCATCCTCGACCTCCTTCAGGATATTCGCCAGATCGGCCTTCCAACTGTTGTGAAGGACGAAATACTCACTGCGCAGCTCTAATCCAGCGATTAGGCTGGGATCGGTAACAAACCGAACCTCCGGCGTGCCGCCTAACGCTTCTTTTACCGCACGTTCGATCTTTGTCTTTTCTACGTCTTCTATGTCTGTCGCTGTAATGACCTCAGTGCCATCTTCGGAGCCTATGAGGGCCTCGCGATCGGATGCAGGTAGATCCGTGATCGCGCCTACAAGTTGCGCAAGAAAAGTCTCTCGAACCGCAGTCGTGCTGAATCGTCCCAGAAGTTGAGCCGCAATGTCGACGGACAATTCAGCGGCCTTTGTGGCGTTCTCTTTCCGTGCGGTTTTTCTTTCGTGATCAATTGCGGCACGCGCATCAGCGAGCATAGCATCCGCCTCTGCTTTCGCTTGCTCTCGTGCGACCTCCGACACTGTGTCTGCTGTCGCTTTGGCCTCAGCAAGTTTTGCATGACGTTCAGCCGCGATTCCTGCCCGAGTCTCAGCCACCTCGGCCATCGCAGCATCTGCTTTTGCCTGTGTTGCCTTGCCTTCATCTAGCATGGCCTGCGTGGCTTCCTGCCGTCGAGTGATGGCTCCGGCAATCGGACGCCAAAATAAACGGTTTAGAAGCCAAACGAGGATCAGGACATTGGTTGCCTGAATACCAAGTCCCCACCAATCGAAGGTCATGCGCCTATACCAAAAACGGGTTTGCGAAGATCAGCAGGAGCGCGATCACTAGACAGTAGATTGCTGTCGTCTCGATCATGGCAAGCCCGACAAACAAGGTGCGAGAAATCGAGTTTGCGGCATCTGGTTGGCGGGCGATGGCCTCCATCGCTGCGGCGACTGCGCGACCTTCGGCAATTGCCGGCCCGATGGCTCCAAAGGCTACGGCGAAGGTTGCGCAAAAAATGCTGGTAATGGCTATGTATTCCATCATGTATCCTTTTTCTTTGGGGTGAGGTCAGTATTTGCGGGATTGGGAGTGCCTTGTTCGAGGGCAGAAGTGATGAACACCATCGCTAGCACCGCGAAGATATAGGCCTGAACCAGCCCAGTCAGCAGATCGAGTGCCATCAACGGGATCGGCACCAGTAGGCCAGCCAGTGAGGCGACGATACCGATCACAAAGGCACCGCTCATTACATTGCCGAACAGCCGGACGAACATGGAAAAAACTCGTGTCAGGCTTTGCAGTATATTCAGCGGGATCATCACTGGGTTGGGTGTGGCAAAGGATTTCAGCCAGCCGCCAACGCCGCCCGCAAGGATGGCGAACCAGATCACTGACAGAAATACCAGAACAGCTAGAGCGGCATCGGTTTCAAGCATTGCGGTCGGGGGATCAATCCCGGGCAAGAGTGAGGACCAATTTGCCACGAGAATGAAAAGAAAGAGCGTGCCGATGAACCCGCGGTAGGGTGCGGGCGCGGCGCCAGTTGTCTCGGTAATCTGAGTGTCGAGCGTGGTGACTAGTAGTTCCAGCGCGGCCTGGCGCTGAGTTGGTCTGAGGTCAAGTCGCCGGGTTAATAAGAAGGCCCCGACCACCAGTATACCGATGATCGCCCACGTCGTAACAATGGCTTGGCTGATCTGAATTGGTCCGATCTGGAACAGCACTGTGGAATCGAGTGGGGAGGTCATACTGGGATATCTCGCTCCTTACGGAGCAGGAACCACTTTGTGCAGAGCACCCCCGCAAGAGCCGCCATTAGGGTGAGTCCACCTGCCAGTGCGGCAATCAAGAACCCGGTGGTCATTAGTGAGATGCGCGCGAGAGTCAGGATGATCGCCCCTAACGGTTTGCCTCCGTCTACGATCAGATTGACGGTCTCGCGGAGTGCGTGGAAATATCCATATCCGATGAATACCCCACCCAGAAAGTAGACCGGAAGAAGCATTATTAAAGGGAGAGTAAAGAAATCGCTCATCTTGCGTTCATCCATTTCCAAGCGGTCCAGCCGCCAATGCAAAGCCCAAACATCATCGTCGAGGCGCTCCAGAAAATGCCGGTCTCAAGATACGTATCGAGCCGGCGTCCTAAGAAAAGGCTCGCCAGAGTAGGCACTATGAAGATCCAGCCCAGTACGCCGATCTGTGCCAACCGCCTACCTACGGACATGTCACCTTCGCGCAGCCACCGTTCATGCAGGCTACGATGTCTGCGGATTTCCTCGACGAGAGGATCAGTTGCTGGGGGCT
>Ga0075480_10002264_pt1 | contig 12373 bp, 27 predicted proteins | sample DEB08_DNA_7_FD_81590 | JGI IMG/M metagenome (GOLD analysis project Ga0075480, IMG submission 81590) | Aqueous microbial communities from the Delaware River and Bay under freshwater to marine salinity gradient to study organic matter... | ecosystem: Environmental > Aquatic > Marine > Coastal ... | reverse complement strand
GGGTTTAACAGGGCCAATAAATCAACCCTCCGAAGATTACATAGCCTACTGCTTCCACAGCGTTGAAGGCTACAGCAAGATAGGCTCATACACGGGCAACGGCTCGACAGACGGCACGTTTGTGCATTGCGGGTTCAGGCCAGCATGGACTATGATAAAGCGCACTGATGTTGCTAATAGTTGGATTATATCAGACAAAGACATTAGCTCTTTTAATTTAATTGACGATTATCTTGCGGCTGACTTGAGTCAAGGTGAAGCTCAAACTTCAGCCGTAGGCATAGATTTTTTAAGCAATGGGTTTAAAATAAGAAACAGTGCAAACGCCATGAACGCATCAGGCGGTACATACATATTCTTAGCCTTTGCAGAAGCCCCATTCAAGAACGCCAACGCCCGATAGGAGATAGATATGGCATGGAAATACGGACATAAAACTATCCGCGCTGGTAAGGCTTGGACAGACAATGATGGCATACAGCACCCAGCTAATTGGGGTAGCTGGACTGACGCAGAAAAGACTGCCGCAGGGCTAGTCTGGGAAGCTGACCCAGCCCCGTATGATAACCGCTTCTGGTGGGATGCTAACACCGCCAAGAACATCAGTGACGTGAACGAAGTCGACAGCGATGGCAATGCTATCCTAGACGCAGACGGCAATCAGGTAGTAACGCTGGGGCTGAAGAGCGTTTGGAAAAACCTGACCAAAGAACGTGCTGGCAACTTGCTAGCCCCGACTGACTGGATGGTGGTGAAGGCGGCAGAGGTTTCTGGCTACACTGTGCCTAGCGCAACGCTGACATATCGTGCGGCTGTGCGTACCGCCTCTAACACCATTGAGGCGTCTATTGATGCTGTAAACTCTCACAGCGCCTTTCTAGCCCTGCATGATACGCCAGTGGATAGCGATGGCAATGCCACTGGTAACGCACCTATCAACGACTGGCCTGATGAGGTATAGAGATGAACCAGAATGATATACCATTAGTAGCTGGTGGCATTACTGCTCCTTGGTGGTTAAGCGCGCTTAACGAATGGCTTGGTTTGATAGCTGTTACGCTTACTATTGTTATGCTTGTTCGAAATCTTTGGAAGTCTAGGAGCGATAAATGAGTGATGATTTTGCTAAACGATTTAAGAATGTAAGGCCGCAAACCAAACCTATTGGCTTTGGAGAATACTTTAGTAATGTTACTGCTGGAGTAAGGAAGACAGTAAAGAAGATGGGTAATTTATTCTCATCATCAGATGCTAAAGCTGACGATACTACATTCCCTAATATGCAGAAGCTAAAGCGAAAGTAGTTATGATTGATCCTGCTACGATTGCACTTGCGGCTAGTGCTTTTGCGGCAGTCAAGAAGGGCATAGCACTCGGCAAAGATGTCGAGGGTATGTATAAAGATGTATCACGCTGGATGGGTGCGGTACATGAAATAGAAACCAAACATAACAAGCAGAAGCAAAAGTTTTTTAATAAGTCTGTAGAAGAAGAGGCATTGCAATCTTGGACTGCAATGAAGCAGATAAAGAAGCAAAGAGAAGAACTCAGACTGTATATGCTTAGTATTAATCCACAGGCTTGGAATGAGTTTGTTGGAATCGAAGGTCAGATACGCAAAGACAGGTTAAGAGCAGAGCAAAGACGCAGGGCTAGGATTAAGAAGAACATAGAGATAACAGTAATAACTATACTAATGATACTCATTGGTGCTGGGTTATGGTTTTTGGTTTGGTTTGCTATGAAAGCGAGAGGCTTGTTATGATTGACAGAATATTAGATTACTCACGCAAAGCGGCATTACTACCTAGAGGCATGATGCTGGTTATGACCATGATGAGTTGGCGTTGTGCTGAATGGTTCATGCACTTAGATGCGCCTACTGCTAGTCAATCAGCATTTGTCAGTGTCGTCATGGGTGCTATGACAGGTGCGTTTGGTATTTGGATGGGGCATGAGAACAAGAAATGATACAGTTATTAGGCGTAGTGGGTAGCCTAGCCCAGACCTTTCTTGAGGGTAAGGTAGAGAAACAAAAAGCAAAGTCAGAGATTATGAAGACTGCGGCTCAGCATGATAGCAAGTGGGAGCTAATCATGGCTGAGTCTACTAAGTCTAGCTGGAAAGATGAGATAATCACAATAGCTGTACTTGCTCCTTGTGTACTTACATTCATTCCGGGCATGGAGGATGTAGTAAAGCAAGGGTTTGATAGGCTAAATGAACTGCCTGATTGGTATCAAAACATATTATATGTGACGATACTTGCTGGTTTAGGCTTAAAAGGGTTGGATAGATTTAAGAGGAAGTAGCTTTATCTACCACATCGACTACCTCATAGCTCAAAATCTTTTGGTTTTCATATCGCCCTAAGCATCGGCTTCTGGTTTTAATCCTTTCTAGCCCTAAATCTAAAGCATCATCTTTGTCGATAGCTACAACCTTTATTCTACGTTCTACAACTATCTCTACATAAACATCGTAAGTAGAGCATCTGTATCTGGGGTGGTTAGTCATTGGCATATTACACGTTCTCCTCTTCCATCGAGTATGTCATCTATGAGAAAGACAAGCATTCTACTGATTGATGCCTTGTCCTCGCTATCTCCGTATCCCCATACAAGATAGTTAGTACGACCAGAATCATCATCTGTAATGGTAACTGATAGTCTTATCTCTCCATACTCAAGGTGTTCTAGATTAACAAACATACTGCGGTAAGAAGAGAATATCCCTGAGCCACTGACCCAGAGACATCCTTCATGTTGTTGCATCTCAGGTGAGAATATAACAGCCTTCTTAGCCAAAATGTTTTGCATGTCTCTATCGGACAATACTTCATGTGTCATTTTTATAAGCCTTAACTGGTAACTCTCTTGGTTCTGTATAGTTTTCATATTTCTTTTCAATGTTTTGCCAGCCTATGTCGTAGTAACAAGACTCGCAGAATATATCCATTGCGGCTGTGACGGTGTAACAATCTAATTCGTTGTTGACCATCTTGCCGCAATTTCTACATCGAGAAAAGATATAAGTTATTGTGTTACGCTGTTTCTTCTGCGCTTGCCTTGAGAGACGCTTTGGCATTTTTAAACTCATCTGTAACTTGTAGCTTGCTAGACTTTGATAGCTTTCCAATATCGGCTGCATGACTACGCCAAGCCGTGTCAATTGATTCAAGCGTGGTCGCTGAACGAAAGTCACGAATGATACTGTCTGTGTCATCCTCCTCTAAGTCCATAGGCAAATCCTCACCAGCATAGACATTGATGCCAAGACCGTGGAATGCAATAGCTTTGACAAGGCAACGCTGAAGAGCTTTGTTAACCTGTCCACCGTCAGGGTGAGTAACAGATTGATTCTTGTTGTCCATTACATAATGTATTTCTGTATGAGCAAGGTCTTCGATAGTAACGGTCACTGCTACATAGGTATGACCTTTAGTGTCACGCATAAATGGCAGTGGGTTGTCTTGATTGTCACGGAAGATGTGCTTCTCAAAGGTGGCAGTAGGGTATTTTTCTTTGACGTAAGCCCATGCCCAAGCCCATGACAAATAGTCAAAGCGACCCTTCTGTTGGACTTCTGCTGATACATCAAAGCGTGATAGTGTTGACCATACATTACTCATCATTCTTCTCCTTAGGTGCAATGTGTGTACAGGTAAGTGTGCCAGCACGGGAACGTGTGACACGAATCTTGTGGCCGTCTAGGTTGCCGCCAATGTTAAAATCCATTCTGCGACATTTCTCAGGCATTTTCTCTTTGAACATATCTTTGGCTTCATCACCAACCTTAACAGCTTTTTTGGCATCAATAATATTTTGTGCTTCAAAGCTGAACAAATGATTATGTTCGTCTGACCAGTCAGGTAAGTCAGTCATATCCATAGTAAACATGTCTGAGTAATCAGCTGGAGGCATAGCGTCTGGTAGTACATGTGTATCGTCTTTGTACATTTGCCAGAACATACGACACTGGTTGATGTACATGTCACACCAGCTGTTGTCTTTTTGTATCATACGCCACTCTAGGCGACAGCGTACACCGAATAGAGCCACAAGATAACAACGGTCGACACCAGCCACCAACATGTGATGCTGACATTGTGGCGAATAAAAGTCACATAGTTCTTCCATGTCTTTGAAACCAAAATGAGCTTTAATTTCCAATGGAAAAGCATCGCCAACAACACGACCATCAAAGGTAGAATGCATAGGGATGCCGTCAATAAGGATAGTTTTGCCCATTCCCCTTGCATTAACTTTGCGCTTGTTTTGTTCACACCATTTGTCAATGATGTAGGGTTCGAGGTATGAGCCAGTGTCCATGAGCAGTTGGGTTTGCTTTGAAAACTTTGCATGTTCATGTCCACCTTTCTGGTTTGCTAGAGTAATCCACTGTGCAATATCACCTGAGGCGATAGTCTTTGCATCTGATGAGCCAATGTAAGTAGCTCGTTCTTTAATCTGTGCTTCAGTAAGCATTTAGTTCTCCTTGTAATCGACCTGCTTGTATAAGTCAGGTCCGCATTCATCGGCTTGTGCATCCGCCCATGCATCTTCTACAGCATCACGGAAGCGGTATTGGTCAAAGTTTCTGCCAGCAATTTCCTTTACTTTTGTAATGAATAATTCTTTGTTTGTGGTAATAGGTGCAATCTCAGTGGCAAGCCACCGATAGTGCTTACGAGTCATGCCCATAGTGTCCTCCTTGCATAACAATTCACATTAGCATATATTTGGCTTATGTGATAGGTGAAGTGAATGAGTGAAATTACTTTTACTTCCAATTTAATTAAACAATTTCAAAAACGTAGGTACGAGTTAGGACTTACGCAACCCGAAGTTGACCAAAAACTCGGTGTGGCGTCAGGTCTATGTGCTAAGTGGGAAATTGGTAATAGAAAGCCAACTTTGTTTAATGCATACTGTTGGGCTGAGGCCTTGGGATGCGATATTAAATTGGAGATAAAAGATGAGAGTTTGCGGGATTGACCCCGGTGTTACAGGTGGCATCACTTTTATGGAAGGTGAAGAAGTGTCAGCCTACAGAACGCCTGTTAATAAAATAGCTAACAAGAAAGTTTTAAATCTCGTTAGAATAGTTGATTACATTATGTTGTATCAGCCAGAAGTTGTTTACATCGAAAAGCAACAATCTATGCCGAATCAAGGCGTGTCTTCTACATTCAAAACTGGTTTTAATTACGGTATATATTTAGGTTTGTTTGCTGCTTTAAGTATTAAGCATGTTGAAGTATCAGCAAGAAAGTGGAAGAAAGACCTCAACGTTTCTGCTGACAAGGACTTAGCAAGAGCTAGAGCAAGCTTCCTACTACCCCAAGCCTCGGACTCTTGGCAGTTAAAGTGCGAGGATGGAGTAGCAGAATCAGCATTGATAGCCTATTGGGGTTTGAACTGTGGCCAAGAGCCATAAGGGTCAAACACAGGACTTTTCTTAAGTGCATCTTGTATTGCTTTGATGCGGTTAGCTCTTGAGTCATTAGAGATTTTACCAAACAAATAATCTTCCATCATTGAAATCTGATTGGCTTTGTATTTGTTTAGCCACTTTTCGTCTGGCGTGAACCAGTCTTGGTAGGTTTCGGGAGAGCCAACAAACTCTTGTAAGGCTTCCGCTTGTATGTCGTACTTTGAAATACCTGTGAGGCAACACGCCACAAATAAGATATTGAGGTCTTCATCAGAGAGAGACATGCAGTAACTAAGTGGACTATCTCCATTAGTTTCGAAAGCATCAGTAGCAAGCTTTTGGTGTTTTTCAATAAGGTCAATATAACTAGGTTGAGTGTAGTCATCTGGGTATTCATCCTTAGGAAATAAGTTTTGTGGGTCAGCATAGATGTGACCGACACGATTGATAGCTGAGTAAGTATACCCTAGCTTACGATGTATAAGCAGTGACTTCATTAGTCTTTCAGTTGTTTTTAAGTCTGTAGCCGCAAACAACTTGTCGATAACATGGTCAGCAAAATAACCTTTGAGCAAATCTTCTTGAGGCTTGCTGTAGGTCAGAGGCGTTACTTCCTCCTCTTCTTCTTCAACAGCTTCGTCTTGTGCTTCCTGTGCTTCTGCAATGTCCTTCATTACCATTTCTTTGTAATCAAGAGCGTAGCGATATGAGTTGTATGTAACTACAAGTATTATGTCTTGCTTTGTGAAGCCGTGGTCTTCACCAATAATAGGCTGTAATGTACGGCACTCTGGCGAATCCCAATAATACTGGTCTTCGAGATAGATGACGTCCATATAGTCTTTGCGGTGGCCTTCTACTACGTTGAGTATGTGTGAGGTTTGCAGTTCTGCGAAAGCTTGTTTGTTTGTGATAAATTCTTCTTCACCAAACAGGTCAGCTTCTATGTCAAGTCTTGCACGTTCTTCAGTGCCAATCTCAAACAATGCGGCAGTTGTTGGAATTTTTTTGTCAACCATGTCACGTTTGACTGATTCAGCGTGATATGATTCGTAGCCGTAATCAAGATAAGCATCTTGCTTCTCATGAGTGCCAAGCGTAAAAGCTTGTGCAACAGCCAAGTTGAAATGATAGGCACGAAACATTTCTTTAGCTTTGTCTGATAGCTCAGAGAGGCTTACACGCTGTTCTACCCAGCGTTTAGTTTGACCAAAGCGTTTAGCAACAGAGTCATAGTCTTCAGAACCGTCAGCAACAAGAGCTTGGATAACGTCACACTCATCGAGTGGATGCATATCCTCACGCATCATGTTTGCATGTAAGCCAACCTCATTGTCATTAGACTCTAGAACAATACAGTTGATGGCTGTTTTCTTGTCTTTGTAGACTTTGTTAAGTGCATCGAGGCGTCTGTTGCCATCAATGACGTTGTAGCCTTTACCATTTTCCACTACTACAAGGTTGTGCAGCAGACCTTTGGCTTGGATTGAGGCGGCTAGTTGTGCAATGCTGTCCCTGCTGGACTTTACTTTGCGTACATTGTCAGGTGAGTGCTTAAGATCACTTAGCGGTATCTGTCTCTGCATCGGTTTCCTCCAATAATATAGTTACGTCTTTGGCTTCTATGCCAGTAAAGAACTCGAACGTCTTGCCATCTGAAGCAGAGGCGTAGACAGTTAGTGGGCAATCATGTTGACCTTGATAGAATTTAATTGCAACAAAGTTTGGGTCATCAGTGTACATGACCACTCTGGTACATTCGATAGTACCACTAATTGATGTGTACATTATTTAGTCCTCCATACACGCCATGTGTTATCGTCTAGCTTACGCATTGTAGCACCTCCATGCATTCTGCGTACTGCTTGACACATACCAACAGCTTGGCTTTTAGGTACATCAACGCTATCACCAGTTTGCATTTTGTTTGCTACTACAGATAGCTGTGAACGTGCGCTTAGTGGCGGAATAGGAATACCGCTACGAATCTTAATTTTATCAAACATTTAGTCCTCCTTAGTACATTCTTTTACCAAATCTGTTTTGCGCTCTTGTAAGGCCTCTTATAAAGCCTCTATCAAGCATTCCTTGTTCAAATTGAAGTTCCATAGAAAGCGACTTTTTGGCTTCAGCATAAGTTTTTCCATCCCCCATCATTTTATCTATTGTTTCTTTAAATCGGTCTTGGCCTCCCATTAGTTCGCTCATTTCATTTACGTCTAATTCCACAGTCGTATCTTTCCCTAAGAAGTTAGAATGGTCATAACGCTCCCATCTTTCTTCTTTATTTTGGGGAATGTCTTTATATAATTCTGCTGGAACAAGCCAAGTTTGAGAGCGTTTTGCTTTCCAGTTTTGACCATTTCTGAGGAAGAGAGTACCAGCATACATTTGATGATTGTGATTTACAATTATGCCGCCTTTTTCATGGATAACTTCTATTTCCAAAACATGAGGCTTTTGCATTTCTTGACCATATGTACTAAGAACTACAACAGTTTGACCTATTTCTGGTGGAAATTGTTCATAGAACTTTTCTGTTTTTTGATAGTCTGCCCATTGGTTTCTGTATTTGTAATGATACCAGCCTTCATCGCAATCTGGCATAAGGCCGGGTATTTTATGTAAATGAAGGGCTTTAGGTCTTTCCATTTAGTCCTCCATAATTTTGTCAGTCAGAGTTTTTGAGGCGAACGCTACGCCAATCCACAGGGGCGCACCAATCACTGAAACTAAGAGGGTCGGGTTGATTCCCATCCCTATCATCATCAACATAATCGTAAACGATAGTGTTAGGTGAACAGTGACGAACCACCCAATCCAACTGGCTTTGACGTTCAGTGGCTTGAACTTTCTGATATAATTTAGCATGGTTACTCCTCCTCATGCTGTTCGACTTCTCCTCTACCTTCACAGGTTTCGCAGTCTCTTACTTCTCCAACAAGCTCACCGCCATACCTATAGTCTGGCTTTGGAACTTCGTATTCTATTGTGCAGTCACCTTCACATTCGGGACATTCTATCCATAATCTATCAAGCATCTAATATTCCCTCCCTTATCATGTCTTGGACACGTCTGCCGTACCAGCCCTGCAATTGCAGATAAAGGCCAGAGTCGTAGATGTACTGCCATGCTTGAATAAACTCGCTATCACTACGAGGGGTTTCTATTCCTTCAGCTATCATAACAGCAATTGAGGGTGTCATTTTATTATTATCATTCAAAGAACATTGGTCTGTAGTCTTCATAACCATTCTCCATTGAGATTTTGCTTTTGTTAAACATCATCATAACTTGAAAGTCATGTGTATCACCTATAAATTTTACGTCTTTTTCAAACTGTGTCAAAGATGTTTGAGGCGGTACACTGTCTCCTTCATCATCAGTGCCTAGGAATAATCCTTTGTTAACAAGAGGTTGTGGGTAGTTTCTGTGTATCCAGAAATATCTTTCTTCTGCGTACAAACCTTCATCATCTATGTACACACCATCTCCATTGTCGTAGAGGCGTACAAAGGCAAACATTCTTGCATCAATAAGGTCTTTTATCCATTGATAGTCTGTTGGATCTATCTGTGAACGAACAAGCTCAATCTTCTGCTGTTTTGGTTGAATTACTGTGTCTAATGACTCAATCATGTGAATCTCCTGTGAATATTTCACATTTTTTAAAAGAATGTTTATGAGTACCTCAGGTGTACGTTGCTCGAGGCGTACACCATCTCCTTCCTTTCACCCCTGCGGTTGGCTTTGCTACCGACACACTCGGCATCCAACCCTCCTCATAACCATTGTTGTGTGTTTATACCAAACACTCCACAACCTTCTGCTTTGTGTTTGGCACTAAAAAAGGGCAGTGGCCGTTGGATTGCCACTACCCTCCTTCCATCCTAGGGGAACGGTTACTAGAATGGAATATCGTCATCCACAGTTGATGGTGAGCCAGTCTGAGGCGCACCTTCTGTTGATGTTCCCTTGCTGGCTAGGCGAAACGTAGAGCCTGCACCAGCTAGCTTGACCTTGAATGAACGATGCTTCTGACCATCTTTTTCGTACTCCTCGATGATGGGGAAGCCTTGTACAAATACGGTAGTGCCTTTGGCGGCATACTTCTCAATGACGTTAGACACTAGGCCTTTGCCATTGCTACCGTCCCAAGCTTCGACACGATACCAGTGTGTCTTCTCTACCTTCTCACCAGACTTGGTGGTGTAGCCCTCGTTGACGGCTACTGAGAAGTTAGCGACCTTAGTACCGTTTACGTCACGGACTTCTGGTTCACTGCCGATGTTACCTGAGATTGTGATTTGTGCGAAGTTCATGTCTATTTCTCCTTGCGTTGACATGGTTAAGGGTGGGGGCAGCACGTCTATTCCCCCTGTCACTGGATTTCGACTATCGTACGCTAGTACCAGTGTCAATTCTAATTACTATTTGGCTTTTCTTCTTTGCATAGCCTGTTTGATGGTTGATGGTTTGACAGATGTTGCAACACCTCTACGTTGTTCTGTTGCATACTTCCAAAAGTAATGAAGCCTTTCTTTGTTAGCATCCAACATTGCTTTAAACTGTTGTACTGTCATTTGCTTGTCTCCACCCACTCATAACCAAATTTTTTCCACTTTGGCTTCTTATAGCCAGCTATCCTTTTGATAGAAAAAAGTGTAATTGAAATAATACACCCCCCTATGACCGCCGCCATCATGCCAGCAAATGTGCCAGCAAACATAACAACGAGCAGTATAGTTGAGGCGATGTCAATCGGGATGTCAAGCCATAGGACTTTCTTGAAGTCAAACTTGGCTAATAAAAACAGAATAGCTAGTGCTGAAAAGACACCAGCAACAATATAGAATATCATTTTGTCCTCCTTTGCAGACTGAGGCGTTTCAAGGCGGTGGTTGTTGCACAAAAAAAGTGAGAGACTAGAGCGTGATGCTCCAGCCTCCCGATGTTTGGCGTAGGGCTACTGAACCCTACGACCATATTTCTCTGTGTAAGCTTGACGTTGCTTGGGTGACCATGACATGTAGACATCCATGGTGACTTTCTTGCGGAAGTGCGACCACTTCTTGGTCTTGCGTTCTGTCTCAAGCTGAGCCTTGGACTTGTAAGCATCCATCGTGTATCCGGTGCGCCTCTCTATCTCAGGACGTACCATGGTCTTTAGAACAAAGTGCATATTGCGTATGTATGCGTACTGGTCACGAAGCTTATCTAGCTTGTTGTCAATGTCCTTCTGTACCTCGACAGTAATCTCTGGGTCATTGACTACATGGTCTTCGTCAATGTTCTTGATACGGTTGGCATAGGAATTAAGTGACTCAAGTTCGTACTCAAGGTTGCGAATGCGAGAGTCTATGAGCTTGCAACAAAGTGTCAAGTCATTGCCATCACCGTGGAACATGATAGCGGCTGTCTCAAGCTGTGCATAGTGCATCTGCCACGCCTCATCGTATGAGTGCTTGGACTGCTCTGAGAATGTGTCGTGCTGTAGACGCTTGGCAATGTTGTCAAGGTACTCAGTGGTGACGTCCTCAAGGCGAGGTAGGTCAACTGGCTCGTTGTCCCAGCCAGATTTCTTAATGTCAAAGTTGCGTTGTGCTTCTACGAAGTCACTTGCTGTTAGGTCAATATCAAAAGGCATTTGTGATTCTCCTTACGCTAAGTGTGGTAGTTCTGGTTGGCCAAAGTATTGCTCACCATGCATTGTGTAGTATGCATTGTAAGCTTCGTTTATCTTGTTGTTATAAAGGTCATCAAGTCTTTCTAGTAAAATTCCATGTCTACCAGCATTTGACTCTGTAGATAACTCTTTCATCAAGCGACTATATTCTTTCCACAAGAACTGAATCTGTTCTGCTTCTAAGTTTCTAGTCATATCAAAATGTTCTCTAACCATGTGTGATTCTCCTTGACGTTATGGGGTAGATGCTAATCACCTACCCCGATTTGGCTTATTGGATTGTTATGTCAATGACTGATGCAAGATACATTGCACGTTCTGTGTCACCATCAGCTAATGCTTGGTCAAGCTCTGATGTAACTTGATTCTCGTAGTCTTGGTCAATGTTGCCAAGACGCTGTTCTTCTTGCTGTTCTGTTAGTTGTGTTTTGTAGTAACCCATGATGTTCTCCTTGACGTTAGTTAGGTTATGAACGCACATACATGATTGTTTCTGCGAATACCTATCCACAGATACAATGAAAGGTGACAGTCAAGGGTTGTTGGGCTGACTGATCAAGGAAGCCCCGTAAGTCAAAATGGATTTACCAAACAGCCCTTTTCGACCTTCTATCAAAAGACAAACTGTCGGAAAGGGCTGTCATGCCGAGTGTAAACTCGGCTCAATCAAATAGTAAATTCGGATTTTGAAACGCCCTTGACTTTTACCGTTTCCCTCAGGAATTCATTGTATAAACTTTTGCAAGGGAGTGAGGAGACAGTGTCCCAAAGACACTGACCGACGATTGACCGCCAGCAAATCTCGCAGAAAAAATCATGTGTGTGTGTTCTCAACTCAAGGAATCAGACTGTTACAACAACGTGCTAAATAAAAGCATGTCACTCGGAAGAGTGACTTAATTAAATAAGTAACAGACCTGATGACGGACATCTGATGACTCGCAAGCCACGTCTTGCCATGACCGCTTAGGGAATTAAGCATGTGCAACTCACTGTGAGTACCCCTCGATGGGGTGCGACACAGTTGATTTCGACACAACGCTAAACGTATAACTGTCGAAATCCACCTATAAAAGATAGATAAGACAGTAAGATGCAAGAAGTGAGTTGACAGGCATATCTGAAGTGTACCTATAATACGTCCGTAGCTAATCGGGTCTTGGAAATGACAACAGCAGATAAACAACAACAAGAGAAGTATAAAGGCTCTATCGTCCCAATGGATGAGATAGAGAAACATGCTCCAGTAG
>Ga0075480_10002255_pt1 | contig 12394 bp, 20 predicted proteins | sample DEB08_DNA_7_FD_81590 | JGI IMG/M metagenome (GOLD analysis project Ga0075480, IMG submission 81590) | Aqueous microbial communities from the Delaware River and Bay under freshwater to marine salinity gradient to study organic matter... | ecosystem: Environmental > Aquatic > Marine > Coastal ... | reverse complement strand
CATAAAGACGACCCCTCGTTCCTCACGGGACGGGGGGTTTTTTTATGCGGGGTGACTGGCTTGCCTGTAAACCACAGACATCAAACGAAAGGATCAAGTCATGGAACGTACAATCAAAAGACTAATCAATGAGCTCGAAGACCTACTAAATAAACACACCGAAGACATCGAAGCCGAATGGTATCGAACGTCGTTTGAAGAAAATGGTGTGCGGGTACACCTTGAAGTGCGGGCTGACCACGTTGATGAAAACCGCTACGAATACGCGGGCGAAATCTTCAAAGACAAACTCAAACTCCACGGCGCGTTTAAGCAAGCATCATGGAGTGAACGATGAGTGACAAACCAAAAACTTATCGCGTTAGTTTCATACCTATTCAAACACTTGAGTATGAGTATGTTGTAGAAGCTAACAACGAAGACGATGCCTACTACGCAGCCAAAGAACTACTGCAAGATGACATCGGCTGGGATTCAGCTAAAGACTTCCACTTACGAAATTTAGATGAGGACAATTAAAAATGCGTATTACCCCAATCATTGAGACATACTTCTTAGAAGCAGAAATAGACATCTCAGATTGGGATGCGCTTTGCGACGCTGCTACTAACTTTGAAACTAAATACGACGTACCGATGAACACTATTCAGTACGAAGACACAGCATTGATGCCCCGCATTGAGGACACGCCCGTCGTAAAAGAAATGGTAGACAAAATACTTAAGACAATCGGCCAAGCTACTAACTACGAACTATGTCTATACGAACTGTGGGGCTGCAAAAAACAGTACAAACAAAGCATGATGTTCCATTCCCATTGGAACCCCAAAGAACACCACGAAGCTAATCTTAGTTTTGCATTTTATGCTCAAGCCGACGAACGCAACGGGGACCTTTGCTTCCCGATGCATGTATACAACTGCTATATAGAACGAAAGTTTACCCCCGGCCGGGGCAAACTCGTTGTGTTCCCTTCATGGCTTTTCCATTACACACAACATGAAGACAACCCAGAAGCACAAGACCGTATTGTTATATCCGGCAACTTGGCAGTAAAAGAATGAAGATAGTTTATTTCCTTTTATACATGCTGCCTGTGCCTGATGAACCCGGGCATCTGCGCACTGATATGGCTGAACCCTATCTGACTTACCGTACATGCATGACTAAAGCGACTGCCATCAATAACTATAACGAAATCGGGTATATCGCTGTATGCATGCCACTCATAAAGGATAAAGACGATGGCAATACCGAATAAACTCAAGCAACTGAAAGAATTTCACGGCCGTTTATTTAACGACGACAAGCTTGCCCGCAACTACATGGCGCGGATGACAATGAAGCTTGACCCAAACATCTGGAATATTAGTATAACTAATGTAAACGTAGACGGTAGATCACAGATTTTAGTCTACACACATCAGGAGGATGGCAATGACTGAAGTATCAGACACTACATACGACGCTCACCTGGAAGGACTAGCTGCTGCAAAAGAAGAAGAGCTTAGTCAAAAGCTTGTGCAAGCAGAAAAAGATCTCGAAGAAGTACGTAACCAAATCGTCGGCTTCTCCGAAGAAGCACAAACCTATTACGACAGTGAGATTGGTGAGACCCGCATCGCTGGTTACGCCAATGAAGAACATCTCCACGAACTGGAGTTGAAAGAAGAAGAGCTAGAAAAGCTAGTCGACAAACTTGATGAACAAATGGCTGCGCTATGACCCAACGTTACAAACACTGGTTCTGGAACAGCCGTTTAATGGTCAAGTTTTCTCATGCAGTCACACGCTTTAGCTCCTGGCTATGGCGACGTATGTATGGGTACAACTAAACCGCCATACGAAAGGACTTATCATGGCATACCAAACCGCAGAAAAACGAGTACAAGCAGCCAATGCACGTACTGGTTATTACAAAAAACAAGCTAAGGAACTAAAAGCAGAAGTTAAAAGGCTCAATGACCTTTTGGATAAAGCTAACACTCCTGTCTTAGACAAGAACCAAATCATGTTCACCAAAGCAACGATTGCATTCCGTCGCCAAGGAAACACTCTTGTCCCGATTACTGACGACATCTACGTCGCTCAGGACAACGCATAGTTACAACGGAGTAACTAATGAAACCGACACTCAAAGCCTTAGCTCAAGCAACAGCAACTCACTGCCAAGTCAGCTATGACGACTTGGTAGGACAGTCTCGTGAGAAATTTGCTACTGAACCACGTCACATATTCTTTTACATAGCGCGCAAGACAGTAGGTCACTCGCTATCACACATAGGACGTTGGTCAGACAAAGATCACACTTCAGTACTGTACGCTGTTCGCAAAATGGAAGGCAAAGTGACGGACATCACAGTACGCCGAATCATAAACGAAGCCGAAGAGCTCGACGAAATTATGCGTAAACGCATACGTGCTGAAATCAGTCGTACATGGGGAAAGAGCTATGACCCAAAACGATAAACTCTGGGGAACTATCAAAGTATTGTGCAACGATAAGTTGTGCCCACGCTCTAATGTATGCGAACGCTACATTAACGCAGGCTCAGCAAACGACTTGCACATATGGTTCCCCAGACCACCTGCTTACCACTGCCGTAATTTCAAACCGACTGTAGATTTCTACCGAGGGAGAAAAGGCCGTGCCCCAGGACAATAGACCCAAAGGTGAGTGTGACTTTTGCGGACGCAGGATGCGTCTGAACGATGGCGCTTGCCGCTTCTGTCACAACAAGTTCATTACCAAGGAGGATAATGATGCCGAAACTCTTAAGCGATGCTATTCAAATAGGCATCGCAGCAAGGAATGATCACGATATAGATCTACCATTCCTTTTCGAAGAACCCGAAAGTCACGCAATATTCGATGTGCGGGGCTATGCATATATTGCAGAACAATACATTTGGGATAAAAAAATCTTAACCGCGTACAAAGAGACCATGTACCAATGGCATATAAATGACCAATTTCTATGCGGCCGCCAGTTTCGGTACCCCCCATCAGAAACAATACTGGCAGCTTGGATAGCAGATGCGCAGACAAGTAATATCCAACACATATTTTACAACACACGATTGCTAAAACCTGAAACGAACCAAGGGTGTAAATCCAAAACAGCTTGGGCATTAGGTTTTGATAACTGGACTGCGTTCAAAAAAGAACACCACCCAATTCGATACAAACCAATCACCATCACTAACGCAACTAAGTAAGGAGTACATTATGCGTTCCATTCGACCATCACTACTAACCAACGAACTACGTGCTAATGCGCGTGCTAACATACCCACTATGGTCTGGGGCCCGCCAGGTATCGGTAAGTCTCAGATCGCCTATCAAATTGCCGACGACCTAAACGCCAAGCTCTTCGAACTGCGCGCCAACTTGTTTGACCCAGTCGATGTACGCGGCGGCCTCAAGGTTGTTGAGCAAGAAGATGGTACATACCGTACCAGGTACGGCGTACCCGAAGATTACCCCGACAGTAACTATGCAGGTAACGTCGTACTGCTTGTCGACGAGTTGCCCAATGCACCCAAAGCTACACAAAATGCTTTGTTGCAGTTGGTACTCGACAAAAAGATTGGTACATACACACTACCTGCCGGCACCGCAATCATCGCAGCGGGTAACCGCAGCATTGACCGTGCAGCTGTACACGAAATGCCAACACCAGTTAAGAACCGCTTCGCTCATTACGAAATCGAAGCCAACATCGATGACTGGGTTGTTTGGGCTATGCAAAATAATATTAGTCCTACTATTATTTCGTTCTTACGTTACCGCCCACAGCTGCTTCATTCACTGGATGCACGCGAGAATGCGTTTCCCACGCCACGTGCATGGGAGATGGTTGACCGCAAACTACCGTTTATGGGTGTCAACACTGACGATGAGTTCTACGGCACAGCATCACTAATCGGTGATGGTCCTGCTGGCGAGTTCATCGCATTCAAAAAGTCAGTCGACAAGATGCCTGACCTCGATGCAATTGTACGTAACCCGTACAACACAACAGTGCCTGACGATCCGTCAGTTCTGTTTGCAGTATCTGGTGCACTCGCATCTCGCGCTGACAACAACAACTTTGCAGAGATCATGAAATACGCAAAGCGTATGCCATCTGAATACCAGGTGGTGCTTGTACGTGACTCACTCGCCAAGGATCGCGAGCTAATGCAAACCACAGCGTTCCAACAATGGACGCAAGACAACGCCAACGTACTTATCTAAGGAGAGAATTATGGCAACCGTACGCATGACCCAACAAATGTCTAGTGACATTGAGAAAAAAGCAATGGACGCTTGGGACAATACCAACCCATCGCCAACAGAAAGCCCCGAACTTGCGAGTAAAGTACGCGAAGCAGTTAATCGCATGCCGTTAATTGCTAAGCTTATCGACATCGGTAATGACCCAGTCATCCAAGAAAACCTCAAATACAAGACCCGTCTAACATCTACTGTAAGGCCGTTTGACACACGCTGTGATATCACACAAATACGTATGGAAGATATTCCTTGTACTTACGACCCTGAGAAAGACTCCTTTGATTTAAGCATTGCATTAGATACACCCTTATCTGTACCAGCTGTAGAACATTGGATGACTTTCGACGTTTGTTTTAATCAGTTAGCTGAACAAGACCGTAACGAAATTATGGTCCGTGCAAACAGCGCTTATGAAAAATCAGCAGCGCATTCGTCAGCACGATACGATTTTCGCGAATCAATTCTGCAAGTAATCAGAAGCTGCAACACAGTCAAACAACTATTAGACGTATGGCCCGCTGCAGAAAAACTTCTGTCTGCTGACACCATCCAAAAACTACATACAAAAGTTACCCGCAAAATCGACGCGGAAGCTGTACGTGAACGCGCTAACTTTGACCCCAACACTGCTAACCAAGTCATCCTCACCTCTGCATTACTAGGAGATTGATATGTCTATTGAGAACAAGTTTCTCAAGGCACGTGCCAAGTTGCTGATGGACCAACCGTTCTTCGGCACCTTGGCCTTGCGCCTTAAAGTTATTGAGACTGACGAAGTAGATACAGCTGCTACAGACGGTAGCCGGCTTATGTACAACGCCAAGTTTATTGATAAGCTTACGTCTCACGAACTCGTTGGTCTTATTGCCCACGAAGTTTTGCACTGTGTGTTCACTCATATGACCCGCAGACAAGAGCGTGATCCAAAAGTATGGAACGTAGCATGTGACTACGCCATCAATGATCACCTTCTTGCATGTAACTTTGTCTTACCGGAAGGCGGCATTGTCGATACTGAAGGTGAGTACAAAGACATGACGGCCGAGGCTATCTACAACAAGCTGTTTGAAGACGGACGCGTTGTTGAGATGCCTGCCTGGGGTCTTGTACAAGACGCCGGACAACAGACTATAGACGGCAGTTCAAATGCTGCAGTCGAAAGCGACTGGCAAGTAGCCGTCAATCAAGCTGCTGAGCTAGCCAAAGCTCAAGGCAAACTACCCGGCCATCTTGAAACTCTAATCACAGACGTACTTGAGCCCGTCGTTGACTGGCGTACTGTGTTGTGGCCCTTCTTTACAAACACCAGCCGTGATGAGTACTCATGGCGTAAACCTAACCGCGCATACATAAGCGAGGACGAATACATACCATCTATGTTCAATGAATCTGCTGGCGCAATCGCCATCTGTGTTGACACCAGCGGTTCAGTCTCTGACGCAGAACTACATCAGTTCTGGTCCGAGATCGTTGCTGTCGCCAAAGAAACCTCTCCCGAACGCATCATTTGTCTTGGTATCGATACCAGAGTTAATGACGAATACGAGTGGGAAGACATCAACGATATGCTTGAAGAACCCCCTACATTCACCGGCCGCGGTGGCACACGCTTTTACCCTGCGTTCGAACATCTAAATAGTTCGATGCACAACATCGAAGCGTGTGTTTACCTTACCGACCTTGAGTGCAACGAATTTGGTGACGAGCCTCATTACCCTGTGCTATGGGTAAGTACTAGTAAAAACCGTGAAGCCCCATGGGGCGAGACGATTTACATGGAGACTCAGTAATGGGACGTATAAAAGAAAATCTTATGTCGCTCAAAGATGCAGTTGATGAAGCTTACAGCAAAGCATCCAACGCTGACTGGGACGGTGTACCGTCCGAGCATTTGTGGAGCCAATATCGCTCACTCAAACAACGTCTAGAAAACGGTGAGATATACGAACCGCTGTTCTAAATTATTAGTGCGGCTAATCATAGAACTACAGGAGGTAGTTATGAATGCACGAGAATACTTAGACCTAGCACGCAAGGAAGAACGTGAACGTCGCAATAACCCAAACCAATATGATCTCTACAGCTATACGTATGTATGGCTGAAGTCTCGTCGTCCCGACTTGGCGAAAGAACTGACTGAACAGTTCGAAGAAATCGAACTGCAGGTTAATGCAGCGCGCGAAGTAGAAAACGTATTACAGCTCGAGCAGCTGTACGATAACCGTTGGGAAGACTTACATGACGACGATATTCCTGGACTTTGAGACTTACTTCGACCCGAAGTTTAGCCTCACCAAAATGACAACCATGGAGTATATCCGTGACCCACGCTTCAAGGTGTGGGGCATGGGTTACCGCTTCATTGACGAAAACGAAACCACATGGCTCGGCGAAGACGAAGTAACGGACTTCATACAGTCTGTTGCCTGGGATGACACAGCCGTCGTTGCACACAACGCAATGTTCGACGCGTACATACTTACCCAGTACTACAACGTCCGACCCAAGTATTACTACGATACTGCTGCCATGGCTCGCGGCCGTTGGCCCGGGCAATCAGCACGCTTGGCTGACGTAGCCGAACGTCTGTTTCCAGACAACCCTGACATGCGTAAAGGTGACGAACTAGTCAACGCCAAAGGGATTGTCGACTTACCGCCAGACATCGAACAACAGATTGCAGGCTACTGCCAACAGGATGTAGACCTCACATACGCAATCTTTGAAGAGATGTGGCAAGACTACCCGCCATCTGAGATGGACCTCATCGACATGACAACACGCATGTTCGTTGAACCAACACTAATGGTAGACCGAAAACGATTAACGAAATACCGAGACCAACAGATTACAAACTCCGAACAACTGATCGAAGCATCAGGCATCGACAAAAAAGTTCTATCAAGCAACCAACAATTTACCGAATATCTAAAAACAGAACACAACATCAACGCCCCCACCAAAAAATCTCCAACTACAGGCCAACAGATACCGGCACTTGGCAAGAACGACGCAGGCTATAAACAGCTGTGCGACAAACATCCCGAGCTGCAGCACATCTGGAACGCACGTGTCGCCGTCAAATCACGTATTGCAGAGACACGGGCTCAACGTTTTCTTGATGCATGTAACGAAGACGGAACGCTCAGCGTGCCGCTTCGGTATTACGCAGCACATACCGGCCGCTTTGGTGGTACAGAAAAAATCAACATGCAGAACCTGCCTCGTGGCAGTGAAATACGTAAGTCGCTCACCGCACCACCTGGGAGCCTTGTGTATGTAGCTGACTTGAGCAACATCGAAGCACGCATGCTCGCGTGGATTGCAGACGAAACAGAGCTCCTCCAGGCGTTTGGACGTAACGAAGATGTATATAGCCAGTTCGCCAGCCGTGTATATGGACGACCTATCAACAAGGTTGATGATCCGACAGAACGGTTTGTAGGTAAGACTGCAATCTTGGGTCTTGGTTACGGCATGGGCGCAAACAAGTTCCAAGCAACATTGAAGTCGGGAGCTATGGGCCCGCCGATGGAGTTCACAACGCACGAAGCATTCGACGTTGTTGATACATACAGGTCATCCTATCCAGGCATCCCGCAGTTCTGGGAACGGTCAAGCGAAATACTTAAATGGACACTAGACCGCACCAAACACAACTTTAACTACCGCGTTTTTACTATCAAGAAAAACGCAATTGGCTTGCCCAACGGCATGGCATTGTCATACCCGCAACTAAGACCTGCAGGTATTAATAAGTATTCGTATGTAAGTCGAAACAAATCGGAATTTACATGGGGTGGCCGTATCACTGAGAATATTATTCAAGCTCTGGCACGAATTGTCATTACAGACGGTATCGCTCGCATTGCTACATACATGGATCGGATCGGCGGACGGGTTGTTCTAACCGTACACGATGAAATCGTTTGCGTTGCGCCCGAAACAGATGCTAACAATGTTATGGATACAATTATTGAGCTTATGTGTATCGCACCAACATGGGCTCCAGATTTACCGTTAGCCGCAGAAGGTGGCTACGACAAGGCGTACAGTAAATGAGCAGGCTAGTACTGACACGGAAGTTAGACGAAGAGGTTGTCATCCACGACAACGGTAACGTCCTGATGTCTGTCAAAGTCAGCAAAGTAAGTAAAAACAACGTTCGGTTGGCTTTCGAAAGCGATAGCGAAATCCCGTTGGACGTAGACAGGATTGAGATTTACAACTCAAAACATCCTGCAAAGTAGAAACACACCCACGGGTGTAGATTGGAGGACCAATGCAACTTGTGTTTATCGAGTCGAGCAATGGATTACGGCTCACTAAACACGTCTCAGCTACTGAGACTAGATCTTACCCTAACGTCAAAGCAGTGACCTCCCATCACTATGACGTTAGTCCTTCGGCTGAGGGCATGCGCGACTTTTCCTCCTTACTGCGTAAGCACTCGGCCGAAGGCCACTCTCTTCTTAAAGGCAGACTAAAAAAAGAACTAAACAATGAGAGCCGCGCTAGTCATACAGACCGCAATGCGTATGCTGAGTACATTGTTTTAGATCTAGACAGCATGACTGTCCCTGGCTTTACAAACAAAACACAGCTCACATCAGCTGACATCCAACGTATTGCTGACTCTGTAATTGTACAGCTACCGCCAGCTTTCCAAGATGTTACGTACATCGCCCAGGCGAGCAGCTCGATGGGTATGAAAGGCGACCGCGTATCGATGCATGTATACATCGGACTTCAGGTCCCACTGCCAGTTAAAACAATTAAACTGTGGCTCAAACATATCAACTACACAGTCGATATGTTCTCTTCACAGCTCGAGCTGTCTGTAAACGGGCAAGCACTTAAGTACCCGCTTGACCCGTCTGTAGCTGACAACAGTAAGCTTATCTTTATTTCACCACCTGATTATGAAAACGAAAGCTTAGACCCATTCCAAACTACAGACGACAGACTTGTGCTTGTAGAACGCAGTCAACCAGCTATCGACTTAGCTCCGCTCTTAAGCGAAGTAAGTCCAGAAGCTACGCACCAAGCAGGCATCAAGTTCAAAGATGATTTGCGTAAACGCAACGGTCTTAAGCCTAAAAAAGCAAGGCTGCAAACAACAACGATCTCCGGAGAAGTACAAGACGTACTGCTTAACCCTGATCAAATGTCCGTACAAATCATTGACACAACAAGCCTGCCCTTCGTACGTTGTAATATCAATGGAGGCGACAGTGGAGCGTATTGGTTCAATATTGACGACCCGACTTACATGTATAATTTCAAAGACGAGCCAGTTTTTGAAATCGAAAAAGCCGATCGTGAGTTCTATGCTTCTATCTTTGATACCTATAGCCAAGAACTTGCTGATCGTGGTCGTGTTGCTCGGCCTGTGGCTCTTCGGGATTTTTATACTGATACTTACTACAACGGTTTATTTGATCCTAATATTAATCAATTCGATGACGACTTCCCGCTAACACCTACGCAGAAAACAAGCATTCAAAGCTTCATGCGTAGTCACGGCCGTCAAGAACCTGACTTCATCCCAGACGCACAGGTTGTGTTTGACCCATGTACAGATGCACCCGCAGTGCAAATGGAACAAACACCGTACTACGTAAACATGTATCGCAAGACCGACTACATGTTGAAGCCTGCTGATGCGCCTGAACTTACATACGGTACTGCAGCTCAGCTCGCAGACGTATGCCCACTTACATACAAACTCATTCATCACATGCTCGGCTCAGGTGCAGCAGAAACAGAGCACTTCATTAATTGGCTCGCATACATCTATCAAACCCGACGTAAGTCGATGACTGCATGGATATTCACGGGCATACCAGGCACTGGTAAAGGTTTGTTTGCTAACAAAATCCTAAAACCATTGTTTGGCCATGCGCATGTGCCGATGAAATCTCTTGAAAACATTGAAGAGCAGTTCAACCTCTACATGCGTAGTGCGCTCTTCTTAGTAGTAGATGAGTTCCGTATGACGGATGCTCATGGTGGTAGCCTACGGATGGCTGACAAGCTCAAGAACCAAATCACAGAACCCACCATGACAATCCGCGCTATGCGCGCCAACCAAATTGAGTTGCCGTCATACACGAACTTTATCTTCCTGACGAACAGGCCAGACGCTGTCAAGATTGAGCCTGGCGACAGACGCTACAACGTCAGTCCTCGCCAAGAGACAAAACTTGAAGTAGCACTGCCTGAAGTTATCGAAGGTATTGATAAGCTAGAAACTGAGCTACATACATTCGCAGGGGCCCTAGCAAATTTCGACGTAGATAAACGCATGGCTCGCACCTGCATGAACAATGCAGCCAAAGACGAGATGCGCACTGTAACAATGTCTGTATTTGAGGAGTTCTGCGAAGCACTGCAACGCGGCAATCTTCCATACTTCTTAGATGTACTCGACATTGGCCTCGACGATACATTTAACACAGGTCGTATTGTTAGCGCTCAACGGTTTGTAAAAGCTTGGATTGCTGATGCAGACAAACACAACATGTCTGTCATCCCAGTTGAACATTTACGCACTGTGTATCACACACAAACAGAACAGCACCCGGTGATTGCAAACCGCGAGTTCCATAAACGCCTTGATAGAAACGGGTTACGCGTACAACGCAAACGCGTACCAGGTGTCGGCCGTGAAATCGAAGCCGCCCGTGGGATTGTAGTTAACTGGACCACAGACAACGAACAACTGTCTGAAGTCATCGAACAACATTTTGACGATCAAGATAAACGCTTGATTTTAAACAAATAGTTATTAGTGTGACTAATATGAACAAACCAACAAGGAGCTGTTTATGGTTGTCATGACTCAGGAGGAGCGGCCTGACACTCTCAAGCCGTTAAGTAAGCCAACTACGTTTGGTCCAGTTGTTGCTTGGTCTTACTCGGCACTCAAAGTATTTGAAGAGTGCCCGTATCGTACATACATCTCTCGTGTGAAACGCATTCCTGAACCATCCAGCCCAGCAGCTGACCGTGGTTCACAGATTCACGATGAAGCCGAACAATATGTTGACGGCCGTATCGAAGAGTTCCCAGACTCATTGATGAAATTCGAAGCACAGTTCGCTGAGCTACGAGCTGGATACCTCGACGGCACAGTCGAGCTTGAAGGCGAGTGGGGCTTTACCACCGATTGGGAGCCAACCGGTTGGTTGTCCAATGACACATGGGCACGAATCAAACTCGATGCTTATGTAAAACAAGACAAAACATCGGCTCGTGTTATCGATTACAAAACTGGCAAACGGTTTGGTAATGAGATTGCACATAGCCAACAATGTTTGTTGTATGCAATTGCAGCATTCGCCAGGGATCCTAAACTCGAGTATGTACGTACTGAGCTCTGGTACTTGGACAAAGCTGAAACTGCTACACAAGATTACACTCGCAAAGAAGCTATGCAGTTCATGCCAAGCTTTCATGAGCGTGGTGTAAAGATGACGACAGAGACTGAGTTTGCTCCAACACCTAGTAACTCAGCCTGTCGCTGGTGCTCCTATCGCAAAGGAGAGCACCCTGAATGTCTGTGGGGCGTCGAAGCCTAACTGACATACGCGAAGTCCCGTCGCGGCTAGTAGATTTTCCCTCTAATCACTACCAGCTGCGGCGGGACAAATCCCTTCAACAACTAATGGAGATAGTCATGCAAAAAGTTGCACGCTACGGCCTGTCTGGATTACTTGCACTTGTTGGTGCAACCATTTCTCTGCAAGCCCTCAGCTTCGCGTTACAAGGCCTACTAGGTCTAGTAGCTACGAGCGCGTTGACCTACTACTTATGGAAATACATGAATGACACTGATAACCAACCTGCTTAAAGCTTCGTACTTCCTGTTGGAAGCTGCGCAAATCATCCTGCTAATCAAATTTTTATGGAGTAAATACAATGTGGATCGCTGGTTTACTGTCCGCTCTCGGACTACTGTTTCTGATATTTAAGTTCGGCATACGCCGCGTCGTCTCGTACGACATCCCAATCGATGTAGCTGTTACAGGCTTCTTGATGTGGGCCTTTGCTGGTACATACAGCGGCATGATGGCCGCCATGATCGGTGGCTTGGTTGTGTCTGTTGTGTTG
>Ga0075480_10002254_pt1 | contig 12403 bp, 20 predicted proteins | sample DEB08_DNA_7_FD_81590 | JGI IMG/M metagenome (GOLD analysis project Ga0075480, IMG submission 81590) | Aqueous microbial communities from the Delaware River and Bay under freshwater to marine salinity gradient to study organic matter... | ecosystem: Environmental > Aquatic > Marine > Coastal ... | reverse complement strand
TTTGCTAAATGATGTGCTATTTTTTTCTGCTAGGGCATCAATCAGTTCTACCACCTCAACATCTAGCACCATGGCCTTAGTTACTTTTTTCCTTACTAGTTGTAGCGGCGCCAAGTCCGCTGCTTTGATGTTTGAATCGATCATTTCTTAACCTCGACATACTTTTGCGTTAATGGGAGTTTTTATTATATGACTACTGAAAGAGTTTTGCAAAGGAAAATCATTGACTATCTCAAGAATTCGGGTATTCTTGTTGTTAAGACAGATTCAACATCAACCAGGGGATGGCCTGATTTAACGGCGGTAACACGGACCGGCGAAGTCCATTTCGTCGAGATAAAAACGACCACGGGTAAGCTTTCTGCCCACCAAAAACGCATACACCAACAACTCAAGGAGCAAAACGCCAATGTCCACATCCTCAGATCACTCGACGAAGCGAAGGCCGCCTTCCCTTCTGACCCCTGACCAACTCACAGCCATAGAACACGCCACCGCCGGTAATAAGCTCGTAATCGCCAAACCTGGCAGCGGTAAGACTGTAATAGCCGCAACAGCGATCGCAAACAACCTGGCCAGCGGCCGAGTTTCGAAAGTGCTCATTGTTACAACCCCGAAAATTGCGCACAGTGTTTGGCCTGATGAGATACATAGCTGGCGACACACCTGTCACATCCGCACTGCCCTAGCCTCGGGGGCCCTGCCAGCTAAAGCTCGATTAGAAGCAATCGACTCTGATGCCCCGGTAGTTATCACTACGTTTAATTTGCTCCCGTGGTTTAGGTCCCACGACTTATTTCAACATTTTGATGGCTTGATTATCGATGAAACCACTAAGCTCACCAGCGCAGGCGGCAAGCACGCTTCATCACTTCGTGCCGCTGCCAAAAAAATGCACTGGTCAATCGGCTTGACAGGTACACCAGTAGACGAAGGCCCCGATAAGTTATACATGCAACTGTTGCTAGTTGATAAAGGCCACGCTTTTGGCACCAGAAAAGAATCATTTCTTAACTCATGGTTCTACCCCACAGATTTTCGACAAAGGAACTGGGAACTAAAACCACACCTAAAAGACGATTTTTACAAACAGGCCCACCAATCAATTCATGTTGTGCCAGATTACCGCCAGGATCTGCCCGAATTAATCGAGAACACGATAAACATCAGCCCCACCCCTGCACTACAACAGGCGTACAACCATTTTTTAAAAACTTCATCATTAACCGACATGACATCACCAACGGCGGGCACCGACACGCAAAAACAAGCCCAGCTGGCGTGTGGTTTTTATTACGACGACGACGAAAAAGCGCGTTGGATTTCAGAATTCCGTATACAAGCAGCTATTGATCTGATCACCCAAACCGCCGGTAATGTGTTAGTAGTTTACAACTACATACCAGAAAAAGAGCGATTTTTAACTCTCCACCCCACTGCCGAATTACTTACAAACGAAAACATAAAACGCTGGAATAATAGAGAAATACCCGTAATGCTTCTGCACCCCAAATCCGCTGGCCATGGTGTCGAGTTACAACACGGCGGCTCGACAATCATTTGGCTAAGCAATCAATGGTCACTCGATAATAAAAATCAGCTTAATGCACGTCTTTGGCGGCGCGGGCAAAAAGAAAATGTTTATGTTTTTTATTTTCGTGCGCTTGGTATCGATGACCGCATGAAAACCCGACTAATTGAAAAATCCCAACATGACACGGACTTCAATAAAGGAGCGTAAAACTATGGAAATCTATTGTTGTGGTTGTGGAAAGGACACGCAGGCTCGACTGACTACAGGGAAAGAAGTTTATAGGAACCAAGAATATTTACATGAACTTTATTTTTGGAAATGTGATACGTGTAAAAATTTTGTTGGCACACATAAAGGATCCAAACACCACGCCCCGCTAGGTGTTATCCCCACCCCAGGCATAAAAAAGATGCGTCAGTTCTTACATAACCACATTGATTCTATGTGGGGCCGTGGTAAGTCGCTTTCTAGAGGGCAGCTATATGCTGCTATATCAAGAGATTTAGGCTATCCATATCACACAGCAAATATTAAATCTGAAGCTGAAGGCATGAAAGTTTATCGGATAATTAAGAAAATAAAGGAGCAGATATCATGACCAAACACCTACTAATAGGCGGCTCAACCGCTGCCCGTACTCTAGCCTGCCCTGCTTGGGTAAAGCGCAACGAATACCACAAGCCTTCAAACCGCGGCAACACCGCAGCGGACCTGGGGAACCTCTTACATGACGCCATGGAAAATTACTACGACAAAGGTGAGTCGTTCATCTCCCAAGTCGGCAACCTGCAATATAAAGGAATCATCCTCACACAAGATCACATGCCTTTGCTTCGATCTGCGCGTAAACAAGTCGAACAGATTTTAGATAAATATGACGTCGATGAATTTTTCTGCGAGCCATTTGTGCAATATGAGACTAACCGCATAGGCGGCTCTATTGATATGTTGGCGATATCACAATGCGGCACCAGAGCATTGATAATTGATTATAAATTTGGGCAAACACCCGTGAAAGCCGAAAACAACGCACAATTAAAATTTTACGCAATGTCTGCGGCTAATGATCAGAACACGACGAAACTACTGAAAAAAGTAACTGATTGGACGTTGGCAATAATACAGCCGAAGTGCTCCGACCAGCCGGATATCTGGGAGTGCCCAAACGACACGATTACAGACTTTGAAATTGATCTGTTAAACGCACTAGAAGCTGAAGACAAAAGCCAAACAGGCGCGCATTGTAAATACTGCCCCGTAGCCCCCTACTGCCCCGACAAAAAAGCAGAAGCTACAAAAGCCCTGATCCTATCTAAAACCAGCGCAACATCACTCGGTCAAGCTTGGCAACTGGCACAAGACCTAAAAACGTGGGTAAAAGAGGTTGAGGCAGAATGTAAGGAAAAGCTAAGCCAAGGCGCAGACATACCCGACCTCAAGTTAGTAGCTGGACGTAGAACCCGCACTTGGTCCCTACCCGCCGCTGATCTGCAAGAAATACTTGGCCCCGACATCCTAGACACCGCCCCGCTATCCCCCGCCAAAGCTGAAAAGCTGTTCGGCAAAGATGCGGTTCGCGATCTTATCAAAACCACTGAAGGCGCACCGGCTGTTGCACACGTATCAGATAAAAAAGACGCTATTGCCATCGACGCAGAAGAAAAATTAAAAAAGTTGTTGAAATAATCATTAAGATAGTTAATAATTATTTTCGTGGTCAGGCAATAAAGCTAGACCACCAAAACCAAAAAGGTGAAAAAATATGGGTTTCCCAACAGTACAAGCTAACATCTCAGACCTAAAACAATCCCTAGCAGCATCTGAAGTTGACGCCGGTGGGAGCGGCGCACAAATGACCTTCCTATCATTCGCGGCTCGCCGCAATGCTTGGGAGTATGGGCGAGACAAAGAGGACGTTGGCGGCCAAATCCTACACATCAATGCCGCCTCTTTTGTTCATGGCTGGGTTTTATGGAGCCAACGCAAATGCACTAAGGTGATGGCATCTATCATGGAGCCAATGCCAGAACAGCCAGAACCAAAGCAGAAGCCGAACGGCCAGCTAGATTACCCTAGCGAGGGTCGAGGTTTCCAAGGTAAGTGGGAAGACTCCGAAGAAATTGTTTCTTTTGAGAGCGGTACGATGGGCGGTAAAAACGCGGTTAACAAAGTGATCGCTGAAGTTAAGCGCAAAGCTGTAGCCGGTAGTGATTACATTTTTCCCAAGGTCGAGTTAAACAGCTACAGCTATACAAACAACAACGGCGACGAGGTTTTCTCCCCCGTTCTTGAGATCGTAGGCTGGACCGATCAAGACGGTAACGAGGAAACCAGCACCCCAAAGCTTGAGCCTCGAAGCCGCAAGGCATAAACCAACACTAACGCACTGCCGCCCTCCGGGGCGGTTTTGCTTTAAGGAGTTAACTTATGCTTTGGCTAGACTTAGAAACCCGTTCGCAATGTTGCCTTAAATCTCACGGTTTGTACCAGTACGCACGACACGAGACGACCGAAGTAATTTGCATGAGCTACGCTTTCGGTGACAACCCCGCCACAACATGGTTTTCGGAAGATGCCCCTTTTCCCGCTCCCGTCCTCGACTACATCAAAAACGGCGGCCCCATCACTGCCCACAATGCCGCTTTTGAACGCCAAATATTTGAGAACGTTTTAAAGATTGACGTTGCCCTAACTCAGTGGCGGTGCTCATCTGCTCGCGCTCTCGCTCGATCCTTGCCCGCTTCGCTCGGCAATTTGTGCATTGCTCTTGATCTACCGATACAGAAACAAAAAGAAGGCGCGCGGCTTATACGTGAGTACACCGCTCCGGGCTTTTTGACACAATGGAAACCTGGCGATAAAGAGACAATGCGTGATTACTGTGAAATGGATGTGGCAACTATGAGGATGGCTATGTCAGTGGTGCCAGATATAACACCCGATCAATGGCGGCAGTACCACATTACTGAGGATATAAACGACCACGGTGTGCCTGTCGATATCCAATTTGCCACGGCAGCCCTGGAACGGTCCGAAGAAATACGGGCAGATGTTAACGCGCAATTGTCTGAACTAACTGATGGTTGTGTTCAGAAGCACACCGCCCGGAAAGATAGAGACGCATGGTTCAGGCGTGAGTTTGAAGAAGGCCACATAAAACCACTTATAAAGAACGAAAAGATAGCTTTTGATCGTGAGAAGCGCTCCGCTCTGCTAAGTAATCCAGAAACCCCCGACCGCCTACGCCGTTTCGCTGAACTCATCGAAGACGCCGGCGGCTCTACTGTTGCCAAGTATAAATCAATGTCTGACACACATGTGTCAAACCGTGTGCGCGGTTCATTGATCTGGTCAGGTGCAGGATCGACGGGCCGTTTTTCGTCTCGCGGGTTACAGTTACAAAATTTTAAGCGTAATGTTTTCGAAAATCCGCAAGAACAGATTGATCTAGTGCTAGCTGGCGCCCCGCTCAACAAACCATCGGACACCCTCGCCCGCCTTGTTCGTTCGGCTATCCACTCCCCTCACGGCCTCACTTGGTCAGATTACAGCCAAATCGAAGCACGTGTTTTGCCTTGGTTGAGTAATGACAGCCTGGCCGATGATTTATTACAGGTGTTCCGCGCTGGTGGTGATATTTACATGGAAACAGCGAACCGCTCCCCCATATTCCAACAAATGTGGGATCCGCGCCAAGCTGCAAAACAAGGTGTGCTTGCGTGTGGTTTCGGCGGCGGTCGTCGAGCTGTGCAAAACATGGCGAGAAACTACGGCATTAAGCTGCCAGAAGAAGACGCGCAAGCTATCGTCGATGCGTACCGGCAAGCTAACCCCTGGGCAAAGCCTTTTTGGTACGGCCTCGCCCGCGCTGCACAAAACGCTGTGCTAAATCCCGGCCAAGTATTCACGCAAGGCCGCCTATCTTTTTTGTACAACTATCCCGACTGGCTTTGGATGCAATTGCCATCGGGCCGTGTTATCGCATACCCCCAGCCACGCTGGGAAATGGACCAAGCGCCATGGGAAGATGAGCCAAGCGAAAAATTAACAGTGCTATGGGGTTCGGGTAAACGTAAAGCTGGGCAACCTTGGCCGCGTCGGGCTTTGTCACATATCATTTTGTCGGAAAACGCCACGCAAGGTGCGGCGGCTGATCTTATGCGCGAATCTATTGTCCGGGCTTACGATGCTGATTTACCGGTGCTCTTTTCTGTGCATGATGAACTGGTTGTCGAGGGGCATTGTGCGGATAAGCTAACCGAAGTGATGACCACGACGCCTGCATGGGCTTATGGTTTGCCCATCGACGCCGACACCGTGGAAGGCTTTCGCTACGGCAAATAGCCTCGATCTTTATCAGACTTTTTCAAAATCTCCTGAATGTGCTTTTGCAGTAAAAATGTGAGTGTGGTCCCCCGCTCTTTGCAAAAGCGCATTATCTCCGCTTTAACATCCCTATCTAATAAAAAGTTAACCTGTTCCTTATTACTATCTGTCATCTAACACCCCTCGTCTTTTAACTAATTAATCTATATCTATATATATACATCTATATATTTATGTATTATATTGTTTAAAACGTTGAGACACAAGGAGCAAAAAACAAAATGGACGACAAGGCACGAATGAAGAAAATACGCGATTTAAACCGCGACATTGATCGCACACGCAAGCATTTGCAGCGGTGCAAGCAGCAAGATAAGCAAAAGGCCACTTCCACCCCTTTTGTTTTTGCAGCGGTAATAATGCTGTTGGCGTTTGTGTTAGCAATGAGCGAAGCCAACGCAAAACCTCTTGGTGGCTGGGACACCTTCCCCGGCCCTGTGGCTGAACCGACAGACTGCAAACCCACCAGAAAAACGAGGTGCGCATGATCTACTTGGGACTAATTGCGTTAGTAGTAGTTTGGGTTGTTTGCATGGGATTGGCACAAAGGAGTGACGACTAATGACAACACCATGCCGCGCCTGCGGCGCTACTGATAGATACCCATCTGGCAAGTGCATCCCTTGCACCAAAAAAAGGGTTGCTACTTACGGCTCACACAAGGAAAGCGTCGCGGCGAATCTGGAAAGACGAGCACTGCAACACAACAACGTTTGGCTCTACATTTGGGGGCAACTAAATGAACATCTTGCAGATAAGAGAATCGCATAACCCTTGGCCAAACAGCCAGGACACTTTTTATACAGTTAAGTATGTACATCGAGGCGAGTTGCATTATGCCAACGTAGTTCAGGACCACACGACCCTCGCATGTTACTGGGATCGGGGGCCGAAAAAGCCTAAGAAGCTATGCCCTGTTGAAGTAGATCTGGCGGTGAGGTCTTTGCATTGAGGCCGCCAAAACTAACCGACCACGACCTTGCTCTTGCGATGGAATTGAGAACTGAAGGCTGTGAATGGAAGGTTATCGCGAAGGGTTTGGGCTGCGATTGGGATCATTTAAGGCAAGAAGTAAAACGAGCAAAGGAGCGCGGTTTCAGGAAGTCCCGCGCAGACATCTACGAAAAAGGACTTTAAATCATGTTAATGGATAAAAAATTTCTAGGAGTTGTTGCACTGTCTGTAGCGGATGCGATACACGCACGATTTTCAAGCATAAACAAGGGCTGCGTCGAAACAACAGCTTACAACACATTGATGAAATTGTGGGAAGCTAATGCTCCACTCCACGAGTATCCGTATGAACTGGCAGTAGAGATAGCGCCACGTTACCACACAGATTTTGCGGAAACAAAATCAGTACTTAAAAAACTAAATTTTTCACTATAAAGGAGGGTCAACAGATGGATCTAAATAATTGTAAACAGTTTTATTTGGACAACCCGTTCGCCGCGCTTTTTGTTGTAGCTGATCTCCTCGGCAACCTTGCGTGCGTCTGGATGTTCAGCGATTTTAATAGCTGGCAGGGCTGGATGTTTTCAATTAGCGGTTTGGCAATTGCTGCTGCTATAGCTCTCGCCCTACCTCTTGTTGGTAGTTTTGCGCCAATATCAAAAGTTGTTTTAGTGTGCTGGATCGGTTTCACGATTGCTAGTTTTAGTCTCTCGTTTGTAACTAGCTGGGGCCGTATGGAATATGCAAAATACAGCGCAGATAAGAGCACCCTACTCCATCAATCACTAAGTGCCGACATTAACACTTTGAACGACGCTGGTTATCGTGAATGGTGTAAAACGGCTAAGTCTGCCGACTGTAACCAACTACAACTCACACAACAATCCAAAGCTGCCCGCGCTGAACTTGACGACCACAACTTTAAATGGTCGCCGCATCAGATGGAATTCCAAGGCGTCAAATTCGGACAGTATATTGTTATCGGCTTGGTCTTTTTACTATCACTCGGCGGCGCAATTGGCTCGAGCATAATGGGATACATTGCGGGTTTACGGACTAACGCATCAAGTACGGGGTCGAGAGATGGCGGAAAAAAGCCGGAACTGCGAGGCGTGGGGTAGATTTCGTTCCAGGCCCCGAAGTACAAGGGCGGGAACGAAATGCGGAACCTGTTTTAGGGCCGCAGGAACGAAAAATACAGAAGATTTTTGGTGATGTAGTTGACCAAGTTGATGTAAAAAGCGGCACTGTTAAGTTGTTCAAAGACGGGAAGAGGGTCAGTAAATTGGCCCTTAGCAATGCCGCAAAAGTCAGAAAACAAGTTGTAACGGATTACTTAAGGAGGGTGTATTGTGCGAGGTAAAAAGAAGGGGGTGGTTTACATATTAGGGTGCGAGGCTATATCAGCTTGGAAGATAGGTTGTACTTACAGAAGCCCTGAAGAAAGGGTTTCTGATCTATCGACAACATCAGCCCCGTCAAGGTTCTATATTAAGCATGTTAGCCAGCCCATATATTCATATTTGGAAGCGGAAGCTGAAATACATAGGATATTAAATAACTGTAGAGTGTCTCGTAATAGAGAGTTCTTTTATGGTGACGTATCAACGTTAATTGAGATAGTAGATGAAGTTGTATCCGACTTTAGTACAGGGCGCGAAGTTGATAGTGGGAAGCTAAAAAAATTAACTATAGAGTTACGGGGGGACACCCTAAATAATTATGAGCTTATATACCAACACATGGTGGACAATGGTATCGAAGGGGCAAACCAGTTCGTAAAACTGGCAAATTGCAGGCGTCAAGAAGGACTTGCCTGGTACAAGCAAAGGAGAGCGTCATGAAATATTTAATTTTAGCAATAACAGTTGTATCACTATCGGGTTGTTTTGATTACACAGACGGAAAATATCATTTAACAGCTGAGGAGATAGACCGCTGGAACGAAAGATATCCTTGCGGGTTACCATCTAGCCCATTAGCCCCGGCGTTACGTAAACCAAAACCAGAGAGGTGCCAATAATGACTAGCATATTTGTTTTGACATTATTTTTATGCCCGGCTGAATTTACAGAATGCACACACGATCAACTAGTACCAGAAAAAACGATATCTTTTGAACAGTTCGACGCGTGTGAAAATTTGGGTGAGACACTAGTTGATAACGGCGAATATGACGACCACGTATGCAGGCGACACGAACAATGACAAAAGCATCTAAGAAGTGGTTACTATCGACATTGATCTGCAGCGTTATACTAGCAGCAGGAGTTTTTATAACTGTTCAAGTGGGGTGTTTAAAATGAGGCATTTTAAAAAGAACTTTTCGTTTTGCTATTACAGCGAGCCAACACGACCAGATTCATTCAAAATTAAACGTAAACACTGTTCTGTGAAATGGGGGTGAATAATGACCTGGGCAGAAGTCGCAAGCGAAGCCATCCCTTTTGTATTTTTTGCAACAATGTTCTACATAATTTGTAAATACCCTTGAATGAAGGTGATCTAAATGGATGATTTAGTAAAAGACGGTGTATATGTTGGACCACTTCAACTCAAGTGGTCTTTGGATCTCGAAGGGTGTACGTCATTAACTACCCTACCTGACGGATTAAGTGTTTGTGGGGATTTAGACCTTAATGGGTGTACGTCAGTAACTGCCATTCCTGAAAACTTGAGTGTCGGTGGTTTTTTGGATCTTAGAGGCTGTACTTCATTAACTACCCTGCCTGAAGGGTTGAGTGTTGCTGGGGGTTTATACCTCGAAGGCTGTACTTCATTAACCACCCTACCTGAAGGGTTAAGTGTTGGTGGGTCTTTGGATCTCGATTGGTGTACAGGATTAACTACCCTACCTGAAGGGTTGAGTGTCGGTGGCTCTTTGTATCTTAGAGGGTGTACAGGATTAACTACCATTCCTAAGGGCTTTATAGTGGTTGGCATGGATCAACACTAACGCTTGAGCTAAAAAGTTTTTCAACTGGGAGTACTGGGCACCATCTGTTGCGGTATTAGTTTCTGTCTTAGTAATGATTGAGGGGTTGATATAATGAGCGAACACGTTAAAAAGTTTTTCCAAGAAATGGCCAAAGAATCGCAAGACTTCGATGATTTTTGCATTAACTACATGCCAAACCTGCCATATAAACATGTTTCAAAATTTAAAAAAGCGTGGAAGTGCGCACGAAAGGGCAAGGGATTTGATTCAGCATTCGATAAGCTTGAGGGGGTTTTATGATTAAGATCAAACGCGACGTTAAAATGCACGGGCTGAAAACCAGCATGATAAAGCCCATTAGTTTTCTAGATAAATTCTTTCTAATGCTCGGCGTGGATTTCGTTATAACGAGTGCGATTAGACCATTGAAGGGTAATGAAAAATCGCTACACCCACACGGTCATGCTATTGATGTTCGAACTAGAGATTTAACCCATCTGCAAATAGGTGCTTTGCTTGTATTGCTAACTAAATACCTGGGCAATGATTACGATGTTCTAGAGTATGAAACGCATATACATATAGAGTACCAACGCCAGATTGACGACAACAAGCCGGCCAATTTTATTGGTGTTTTTGGTCAAGATAATTTTGAAACTGTATAAAAGGGGCATTAAGCCCCTTTTTTATTTGTCCTCTTTCCAAGCCAGGGCGCAATCAACAGCGGCACCTGTTCCTGACACGGTTTTAACTGCAATAGTTAATGTCTCTCGTGGCGCCAATGGCTCAAGCACACCGAAAATGTTAAAAAACTCAGAAGAAGCCGAGCCGACAAGGAAGGAATCGATAAGCTTGCCGCCGGTCACCGTGGTTCCTGCCGTGTCATATTCTAGAATAGAATCGTTTTTATCTGAGTATGTGAAATTGGGGGTACCGCCGATAGTCGCATCTTTCAAAAATTCCACTCTAATTGCTTTGTTGTGATCGTTATTTATAGATGCACTAACAGCAAGGATTTCACCAAGGTTGTATAGATAACCATAGTGGCCGCGATTTCTGATTGTGATGAGGTTTATTAAATTGGTATCAACACCAGTTTTAGACGACACGGCAGCACGAGCGCCCACCTCAATCTCATGCTCTTGGCTAACTTTTTGGATACATGCAGACGCGCCTTTTACAGTTAAATTGGTGCCTGATGAACCAAGGCTAGCGGCAGTCCAGCCTACTTTTAAGTTCGGGGTACCTAAGTTTGTTTTAGTTTGGTTCTTAGATTCCACTCTATGAACCGGGACAAAATGACCGGCTTCATTATCATAAACTGAAAAAGTGATAGCAGACGCACCTAAATAACCATAATCGATTTCGTAAATATTAATCTTTGTTGGATCTATAACCATGTCATTGTTCATGTTCCATTGTTCTCGCGGAACGTTGTCGGATGTTTTAGCGACACCTGCTTTTTTCTGTGTGATTGTAGCCGTGGCGGTTGCGCTGCTGAAAGAATAAGTTCCCGACTTGGGGCCGACACCTTTTGAAATAGCTACTACATGCCCGTCATTCTGGAAAAAATTCCACTTTGCGCCAAGCGTGGCGTCTGCGTTTAAATCTCTGGCAATTTCAAAAGCGTTACCCGCTGCCGTTGTTGCTGTGAGGTTCGCTGTAGCTGCATCACCGTCAAAAGTTATTGTTGCGGATTCAGCACCACCAGCGGCGGCTGTCACTTCTAACTCTCTACACTCTGCGCGACCGTGTGACTCGTAAATAATGCCAAAACTATCACCGTCATAGCCAAAAGCTAGTGTTTCGGTAAGAGAAAAAAGACCTGCAAATTGCAAAGAAAGGGGAACGCCAGCGGTGAACATCCCCGTAAAACGCGACCTTATAGCCTGGCCCGCATGGTACACAATCGCATGCTTTGATCTTATTACGCCATATCCGCCGATGCTTGTGCCTGTCTGACACCTAAACAAGTTATCCTCGGTGTCTGCGCTTCCGCCAGTTGCTGAAAAAGTCTCGTTGCGGTCATCAATAACACCGTACGCGCACGACGTCATAACCTCGGTGATTATCGGTAGCGAAACATTTTCCCCAAACGCGCTTTTATTATCAGACATCGTTTTTAATTTCCTGTTTTATTTCGACGATGAATTTGCCTAGCTCATCTTTAATATCACCGACCAGCTTTATTGACTCGTTTTTTGTATCGCCGACTAATTTAATCATAGCCATTATTCTGCGCTCTGATGACTCGCTCATGTCGCGAATAGCTTTTATAGACTCTTCATATCTGTTTTCCATCATCTTCAATTCGCTATGGTAACGCTCATCAAGAGCGTTTATCTGTTTGCTGTGTTTAGTTTCTAAAGCATCCACACGTGAGTCACACCTCTTGTCTGAGCGGTCTAGTTCTTCTCTTGCGTTTTTCTCTGACTCGTAAAGCTTTTCATCATAATCCTTTTTATTTTCTTCTAACTCGTCTTTTAGTGAGTTAAAAGTTTCTTCCATAAATTCGTTTTTTTCGTTATGAAGTCTGGTCATGAGAAAATACGTAGACATAACACCCAACGCAAAGCCTGCGAGCATAAACA
>Ga0075480_10002248_pt1 | contig 12423 bp, 10 predicted proteins | sample DEB08_DNA_7_FD_81590 | JGI IMG/M metagenome (GOLD analysis project Ga0075480, IMG submission 81590) | Aqueous microbial communities from the Delaware River and Bay under freshwater to marine salinity gradient to study organic matter... | ecosystem: Environmental > Aquatic > Marine > Coastal ... | reverse complement strand
TCAGGAATTTCTTTTAATCCTTTTGGTGAATCTATGTAATCACATATACTTAATATCTCCTCAGCGTGTTCAGAAGAAAAGAAGGCAATCCTGTCATTAACTCCTTTGTAGTCTTCTCCTTCAGAAATCCATATCGATGCATTGTCTAAATGATGTTGTTGGAAAATAAAATATTGATCAAACCTTGTATAAACAATTTGATCATATTCTTTTACGATATCAATATAATGTCTTTTTATAATATCTTTAATAGCAAAATGTATATAACCTGATGTTTCAAGTCCAGTGTCTTGACCTTTTGAGAAGTATTCTTTCCAGTTTCCATTAAAATTTTCTTTATAATAATCAAACCAATTCTCATATTCATCAAACAAAAATTTGTGTTTTGATTTTTTATACAATGAGGTGTTTATTACATTTTTTTTACTCGTTGCAATTGCGAGATCAGCATTTAATGGTTCTTGTAAATTTGAATAAATTGAATTCCAAGTATCTTCTCCTCCTCTAGGAAGGCCAGCTAAGATGATTAATATTTTCATATATTGTCAATCTAGCTAATTTATGATATTTTATTAGACATCTTTATTTTTTTTTAAAATTATATAATTAAGTAATAATGAAAACCATTTCAAAATTTAATATATTAGTAATTTTCGTCTTTCCAGTTATTTTTACATTTTATTTAAATTTTCAGAGTTCAGATAACACGTATACTAATAATTTCGAAAAAGAAAATGCATGCAGTTCAAATGTTGAAAATTACACACAGTATTTTGAAAATATTGACTTAGATTATCGAATATTTCCATCCGAATTATCTCTATATCCAGAAATAGAAAATATTAAATGTCTTAACAAGGTAATGTTTTTAGGAGAAACCTCATCTGGTATTGTAAATATTGGAGTCGGTTCTAGTCAAAATTTTTATGTATTTTTAAAATACTCTTTTATTCTTGGAATAATAATATTTTGGTATTTATCAAAAAGAGAAGCTTTAAAAGAGCTTTTTAATATTCTTATACTTTTTAGTTTTTTAATAGATAGTGTATTTTACCTTGAAAAAACCACAGTTCTCCAATTAGTAATCCAACTTTTAATTATTAATATTCCTTATATTCTTTTTAACAAAAACTTCTTTAAAATTGAAAATATTTTCCGTTTCAAATACAGATCAGATATTAATTTTTTAAGAGCAATTGCTGTGGTTTCAGTGATCATATACCATGCTGATTTAAACTTGCTTGAGGGAGGGTGGTTAGGTGTTGATTTATTTTTTATTATTTCAGGTTTTTTAATTTCAAATATAATAATTTCTGAGCTGAATCAGTCAAATTTTTCATTCGTCAACTTTTATACAAGGAGGGTGAAAAGAATACTTCCTGCATTATTTTCTGTACTTTTATTAAGTAGCATTGCAGCATATATTGTTTACTTCCCAAGAGAAATGTTAACTTTTGCTGAATCTGTTAGGTCTAGTACATTTTTTTACTCAAATTACTTTTATAAAATTTTTGATTTCTACACTGCTGAATCTGCCAAGTCACTTACTTTGCTACATACCTGGAGCCTTTCAATAGAAGAACAATTTTATATACTTTTTCCAGTAGTAAGTTTTATTTTATACAAACGTTATCGGAAAGAATTTTTTCCTACTTTATTAATTTTCTCTGTTATTTCAATTTACTTGAATTACTCAAGTTTAAATATAAACGATAAGTTTTATAACTTTGAACTACGAGTTTGGGAAATTTTGACAGGTGTAATTATAATGATATTTTTCTTTAATATTAAAAAATCATCCGTAAAATGGCAGTCTGAAACTGGATTTGTTTTAGTATTTTTCTCTTTACTGTTTTTCAATAATGATACTATCTATTCACTGTATCCAAGAATTATTGTTGCTCTAGGCACATCTTTAATATTGTTTGCTAACAATTCTGAAAATAACAAGTTTCTAAATTATTTTATTAAAAATAAACTCATTGCATACACTGGTTTAATTTCGTATTCACTGTATTTGTTCCATCAACCTATATTTGCTTTTGCTACAACTCTCACAAGTAGAAGTGATCTTTTAATTTCAAAACCTATGAAAATTATTTTGCTTTTGTTTACATTTGTAATGGCAAGTTTAAATTATAAGTTCGTAGAAAAACCTTTTTTAGAAAATAAACTTAATTTAAAAATTTTACTTCCAATGTTACTATCTATTTTGATTTTTTTTATTTCTTCAGATAGAACTTCCGGATTTGTTAATCGATACGACAATCTTCCTAAAAAAGTAATCGAGTATGCGCTAGGAGGATTTGACTTTAATCAAAATGGTATAGATTGCCAAAATTCAACAATTGAAAATTTGTGTATTTTTAATAACAATCAGGAATTAACTTTAATTGGAATTGGAGACTCCCATTTGTCTGCCATTGGTAAATATTTATCTAGTAATGATTCATTTAACTACATTCATATTGGCGAAAATGGGTGCTTTTTTTCTGTAAATAGGTTGCCTGACAATGCATGTGTTAACAAAAACCTAGCATCTCAACTTGAATATATAAGTAAATTCGAAAATTCAATTTTTGTTCTGGCTACAAGATGGGAGTACCATATAAATTTTTATGATTCATTGAATTACGACATATACAAAGACATTAACGATACTCTTTCATTTCTTTTAGAAAGAAATAATAAGATTATTATTATTAGTGCAATTCCTGTCCAGAATATAAAGGTAGTTGATAATTACTTAGATCAAGAAATTGATTTTGGAGATGAAGTTTATATTGACAGACAGGCCTGGGAGTATAGAAGTTTTAAATCAAATAATTATTTTAAGAATATAGATAATGATAAAATCGCAGTAATCGACTCAACCGAAACATTTTGTAATGAGATAGTTGTAGACAAATGCATGGGTGCATTTGAAGACAAAATTTTTTATTATGATGACAACCACCTTACAGTTGAAGGTGCACAAATATTAGGTGATAAAGTTATAAAAAGAATTAAAATCTTAGTTGATTCGTAATTTTTTTATAAATGAATAAACCAATCCAATTGGTTTCTTTAAAGAAAATATTTTTAGATTTATAATATTTGAAATTAGCAATTTTACATCATATACTCTCCAAGCTGTTTCAATGTGATAACTCTCATGGGCAATACTCCTATAAGATTCTTGATAATACCGCGAAGTATTCTTGAAAACTCCTTCAATACTCCAAGGCTTTGTACTTCCCACATAATGTAAAAAAATTGTATTTTTTTCAATGTTAATTAAGTCATTATTGCTGTATTCATAATTTACGTTCAATAAAAAATTGAGATTACTGTCGAGTTCATAATATTTTCCATCAAAATACTTATTGAGTACATCTTGATCCCAATACTCAATTTTGGAATGTATTTCATCTAGTGTTTTTAGTAGTTCATATGTTGTCTGTTTGTTTTTCCAGTAATCAAAATTGATAAGCATAACACCTGCATTAAAATATGTATTAAATATACCTAATCTTTCAAAAAGAGTATTACCCTCAATCTCACCGTATTTATCTGTTGTTTTAGCTCCAATAGTGAAATCGCTCTGCTTGAATTCACTAAAAGTATCATACAACGCTGGAATGGGATTGTTAAGGCAAATTACGTCAGCATCAATATATATTAGATTACGTATTTGATCATCTAATATTTCTGATAGAAATAGTCTATAGTAAGTGGCTTCTGAAACATGAGAATTTTCAACCTCGGGAAAAATATAATCTTTATTAACAAATTTAATAATTTTAATGTTTTTTAAACTAGGGCTTTTAGTTATTGCTTTTTCATAATTATTAAAAGAATTAGGATTTTTATGAATGATAATAATATTTATCTGCTCAGAAACTTTTTGCAAAAGTGAATTTATAGATGCTAAAGCCTGTGGGTTATAATTCTCATCTATACAATAAAGAAAGGTTATCATATTAATTATTAAATACTAACAATAATAAATTAAGATATAAAGAGACAATATGTTATTTAATGTTATCCATTACACCGAATTAAAAGAGAGAATACCGATCTTACAAAAAATGGCGTCTCGGGAGGGTGTGGCTCTTAATATTATAAAAAAGTATGATGCAGAATCAATTCCAGAAGAACTAATTGCGAGAATAGATACAAAAAAAATTTCAATTTCTGAAGCTTCATGTTTTTTGAAGCATATTGAAGTATTTAAAACCCTTGTTGCTGATATGGATTCTGAATACAGTATCATAATTGAGGATGATGTTGTCTTCAATAAAAATATCACCTCAGACTTGAAAAAACTTATATCAAAACTACCTATAGATTATGATTTATTCTTTTTTGGTGAAAGTAAAATAAATTTTCGAGTCCCTTTTTATAAAAAGAATTTATTTAAAAAGACAAATGAACCAACAAGCTGGGGAGGTAATGGGGTAACTAGAACTCTAGATTCATATATAATCTCAAAAAAATGTGCAGAATTAATCGTTGATGAATATGAAAATTTAGAAAAGTTAAATGATGCTATTGATGCTTGGATCAATATCTTAGCAAGAAAACATGCATTTAATGGATATTGGTTAAAGCACACATTGACAACAAATAATGACAAATTTGAGTCTTCCTTAGAGTCAACAAGATGGTATGACTAGTAATATCGAATTCTATTGTAATAATACAAAAACTTTTTTAATTTACTTTCATACCTAATTTTCTTTAGTAATTTAGTATCAAAATTTTTTAAATCACTATTGAATACTTGCTTGTTAAATTCACTTGGTATTTTAGTCTTTTGAATTTTCGAGTTCCACCATTCAAAATATAATTTCTCATTATTAAAATCACAATTACTGTAGGTATTACAAGTTAGTTCTTTATAAGTTATCTCTTTGTAATTCTCATAAAAAACTACTGGTATATCTTTTAAAGTACTCAAAGTTAAATGTTGTTTAGTTACCGGAACTGACCCTGAGTAAAGCGTTTCCCATATTCTATGAGTATCTACACCATTACCCCAAGGACATAATACAAATTTGTATCTAGACAAGTCAGTCGAATAGTCATTATTGTCTAAGTCAGGATTCCTAGATATACTCCAATCAAAGACTGAAAAATATTCATAAAGTTTATGTCTGTGCTTGTAGGACGTGTTTTCTCTAAAATTTAAATATAACTTATCATCCTTACTTACGGCATTTTGTGTAATTTCATTTTCACTGAGATTTTTTTCATATTCATTTGCTATTCCTAGTGGTATAGGGATTAGACCCTCATCTTTATAACCAACATTAACTGAATACCACTGAGAGATACAGCTTGGTTTTTTATTGTAAATTTTTTTTGTAATCAGTGTATCGGTTTGATTGGTTATTAATTTAATATTTTTAAAATCACAATTTTTAAGAAAACTGAAAAGGTGATCAAGAAAATCTGTGTGACAAAAGATGACTTGATTTTCATTTAACTCGAATTTCATAAGTCGATATATAACCCGATTTCCATCATCTTGAAATATTTTATAATTTTTTATATTTAGAAATTCGAACTGCTGTCTGGTTAATGACTCAGCAAAAACTACATCAGAAGATCTAGCAAATTTATAACTAGAAATCATATCACTTTTATTAATAACTTTCTTAATCATTACGCTTTTAATACTTTATAGCTTTCACTTGATAGTTCATTTATCTCAGCAATCATTGAGATTGCCCAATTTAACAAAGTTGTACCATGTAAATCAGGAACATTAAGTCCTTTTGTAATTTTCAGACCGTAATAATAAAGCTGGCTTTGATTTATATAATAAGAATATCCTGAATTTTGAAATTTATGCTTCTTAATTATCTCAAGTAAGACATTAAGATACTCGACAACATCTTTTTTTCTGTAGCTACTTTTGTTCATTGAAGAGTGTAATACGTAAACAACGTCAACTAAATCACAACCTTCTGATGATGGTTCACTGCCTAAGCAGTAATCAATAAGTTTTTCAGGTAGATGAACCTCACACTCAAGCCAACTTAAACCTGTAATAACTTTCATTGCACCATTAATGACTTCATTGTTTTTTGTTTGTTTTCCAATAAAGTAGCCTCCTGTTTCACTATCAAGAAGTTTCTCAATATACTCGTTTAAAAATATTGACAACCTTGTTTGAGAGCTATTATCTGAGAGCTGTGTTTTGATAAACACACAAAGAGATGCAAATTGAGCTCCTGCTTGCCATGGAAACCTCCAGTCAAGGGAATTTAAAAAATTTGTTATGTCTTCTTCTGTTTGTGGAAAGTTTTCATAACTTTTTTTGCTACTGTGTCCTACTTGAGCTAAAGAAGCTATAGCTTGTTTAGATTCAGATCGAACATGTCTAAGAGCTTCTGATTTCTTACTCTCAAACTTACCCTTTCCAAGAATTGGTTTTAATGTATCCTTAATAATCCTCTTATTTTTTGTCTCATAAAATGAATTTAAATAATTTTGATCAATAAAAGAATTATTTGGAAAATAACTTTGAGTTGTTTGAAAAGAGTTGATGTAATTTATCCAACCATTTTGATAAATTTGATCAAACTTATCCCACTCACCAAGTATATAGTATGTTTTCAGGGCAAAGCAACTGTACCCAAGTTCAATTAATTTACCAGATTTTGTCAACCCACTGCTTGTAGGGAAATGCTTATATTTGTTTTCAATATCTTGTATGCTATCTAAAAACTCTAAGGTGTCCTCCCTATTTTTTTTAAGAAAATTAGTATCCATAGGTGCAATGTTAATAAATTTTTATTAATTTAAATATGTTTATATAAATAAATATAAATATACTTATTATGTCGAAAGGGTATAAGTTAAAGTTTTAATATTAGGTAGTGCTGGGTTAGTAGGCTCTTCTTTAAATAGGGTTTTATCAAAGTCTGAAAAAGTAAAAGATGTTTTTGCAGCTACAAGAAAAGATGCAAATTTGTTTAGCTTTGAGGAAACTTCATCTTTAATTTTAGAATTAAAACCTAATTTAATAATTAATGCAGCAGCAAAAGTTGGAGGTATACATGCCAACAATTCGCAGAGAACTTCTTTTATCACAGAAAATCTAAAGATTAACTTAAATATTATTGAATCTCTTAAAAATAATAGTGACATTGGACTTATTAACCTTGGCAGTAGTTGTATTTATCCTTTAGGTGCAAAAAATCCGATACGTGAAGATTATTTTATGACAGGTCCTCTCGAGCCAACAAATTCTCCATATGCATTGGCTAAAATTAGTGCAATTGAAATGGGGAGAGCGCTTCATTTAGATTACGGAAATCGTGTAATTAATTTAATGCCAACAAATCTTTATGGGCCCAATGATTTTTTTCATGAAGAATTTTCCCACGTTATTCCAGGAATGATGTTAAAAATGCATAATTCCAAATTGCTAAACAAAGATTCTTACAAAGTATGGGGAACTGGGACACCTTTAAGAGAGTTTCTATATGTCGATGATCTTGCATATGCTGTAGAACATTTACTTGACACAAATATTAAAGAAGATTTAATTAACGTTGGAAGCGGTGAAGAAGTAAGCATACTTGAATTAGCAAAATTAATAAAAGACGTTGTTGGCTTCAAAGGTGAGATTATCTTCGATGAGAAAAAACCAGATGGGAATCCTAGAAAATTACTTGATTCAAAAATCATAAATGAATATGGGTGGAAAACTAGTATGAATTTACGTGAGGGATTAAATAAAACTTATGAGTGGTTTAACGAGAATTATAAATTTTGAAATTATTTTTTATAAAATAACCTAGAATTCCATAATAAAGAAGTGGGAACTGTACCCCTTCAAAATTTATATCTGTTAAACCATTAAAAAGTGAGGGAATCATCAGTGAGATAATATAAAAGTTATTAGATTTTTTATAAGAGTATATAAAAATACTTAAATGTAGTATTACAAATATAAAAAGTTGAAATAAACCTCCACGTGCCAATATGTTTATAAAGTAATTATGTACATTCTCATTATTCCCATCTCTTCCTAACCTACCAGGCTTAGACAAATCTAACATTGGAGGTATTATCTCGTTATACCCGTAACCATAATAGATTTGATTTCTTTCATCTAGGTCATCAATCACATCTTGCCAAATATCTAACCTCCAGTTTGTAGTTGTATCCTCTGAATATAATCTTCCATCCATATAGAAAAATGACAAGAAAACTTTTCTCTGATCGTTTTTGTTTGCTAATTTAAGAACACTTTCTGAAATACCTTGAGAAAGTGAAATATCGGAAAATATTTCTTTTTCTTCTTCATAGGTCAGCCCACTTACATGGAAAGAAGATAGTGCAAATATTGTCAGAAATGTAATTAAATAATAAAAAGACTTTACTCTTTTCCGAAAAATTATTTTTGAATTGAAAAGAATCTCAATAACAAGAAACAAGGCTGCTGCAACAAAAGTTCCTCTACTTTGAAATAAAAATAGAGGAAGAAATAATCCAGTTGTAGCAAAAAGGTAGACTAGATAATATTTTTTAGAATATTGTTTGTTTAATAAGTTTGTAATAACCAATACTATCAATATATCTGAAGCTTTTGGAAATTGAAATTTATCAGAATAGGTATTAAAAAAAACAATTATTTTGTCTGGATAATAGCCAGTAGAAAATAGAAATAATAATGGGAGAAAAGCTCTTAGCAAGTTTGATGTATAATTTAAATCTTCTGTTTTATTAAAAATATAAACTGATAAAAAAAGATAGCCTATTGTCCAAATGTATGAACTTGTTTTATAAATGTAAGTATCAAAGTAGCTTGAATCAAAAAATATAGATGAAAGGATAAAAGAAATAACTACTAGCTTAAATGTTCTTGCAGTTATTTTAGAAATATTATATTTTGGGAAATAGTTACTGGGAAGTAATAAAACAAGGCAGGAAATCAAAAGACCGAACCCAACAATTGCCTCCCCTATTAATATCCCGTTGATATTTAAACCAACAAATGATCTTTGAAAAAGGCATACCAAAACTATAAAGAGATTTATTAAGGCTATGAAGATTTTTCTAAAAATTATTTTTTCTGTTTTCATATATAATTCTTAAATATACTGTCTAACTATTTTTTTTATTTTTTTTATTTTTTTAGATAATTCAAATGACAAATAACTTGTTGTAAAATTTTCTAAATTATTTATTCTTTCTTCAAGGATCTTATCTTTATCGTTATACATACTTACAAAAAGTTTTTCATAATCTTGGCACATTGTTTCAGAGTTAAATGGATAGCTCTTCATTTGTTTTTGATAATAGTCATAGTTTTCCATAATTTCTGATAATCCATTTACAAAGGTTTCTTTATCGAAAATAACTCCAAAATTATTACAATATTCTGGAAGACCACCGCTATCAATATATAAAAGTGGTAATCCGCACTGCGCAGCCTCAATGTGATGATTTCCAGATGGCTCATTGATTGAAGCAGTAATATAGATATGATTTTCTTTAATCTTAGTTGCTAGCTCTACCCCTGATAGAGGTTGGATTGTTTCAGAGTTTTTAAATTCAAAATTTGGAGGTAGGTTTCCTATGTAAGTAAATTCAATTAGCTCTTTCCATTTTTCTTCTTCAAGTAAATTATCTAATAATTGATAAATTTCAAATCCTTTATTCCAATTAGCTCCCCAATGATGCGTAACAATTTTTAATTTATCTTTTTTATTCCATATTTTGTAGCCTTCTTTATTGAATATATCTTTATTTGAACCTGAAAGAATAACTCTTTCATTATCTTTTTTGATACCCTGTTCAAGAAATAGATTACGTAACCAATTACTTACAAAAACTGTTGAATCGGAGATCCTGTTTGCATTTATCAAATATTCATTTACAAAGTTTGTATTTTTTCTTTCATCGCATTCATTAATTCGGTGTACAACTAGGGTATCATTTTTTATATATTTCAAATAATTAGATACATCTATATGCGTATATGCAGATGATTCAGATGTTTTTCTAGGCTCAGTTAGTAAAATTAAATCAATATCTTTGTGAGATAAGTCATTTACAACCTGATATCCACTTTTAGACAAGTAGTTTGATAAATTAATTGCGAAAAGATTCCCCCCGCCCCAAGGTCCTTCTTTAATATTTGTTCCGATACTAATTTTCATTAATTTTTTTTAAAAGATTATTAAAACTTTCAAATCCCATGGGTAGCTGATACTTCAAAACATTATTATATGCATGATTTACATTTGGTATAGCATTCTGATAATTATCCATATCGAATATAGAATCTTTATGGAGTATAAATGAAGCTATGCCAACGTCTGTCGAAATTATTGGAGTTTTTGTTGTTGCACATTCAAGAATCGCCTGAGGTCCTCCTTCGTATCTTGAAGATACAATATATAAATTCAGAAGATTATAAAGCTCATTTACTGTTTCAAAATCTATCATTTCAAAGTATTTATATTTAATATTCTCTTTTTTTAACTCACTCATGATATATTCCCTTCTTTTACCAGTAAGAATGACGCACAAGTTTTTATAATTTTTATTGTATGTTTTTATAATTTCTACAAACTGATCAGGTCCTTTTGATAGTTTTGGAGATTTTAGATCATACCCTTCAGTGTCTCTTTGAAAAGATCCAACAAGAAAGTCTTTTTGATCAAGTTGATATTTTTTTCTAAGAGATTCCTTTTCTTTGATTTCAAACCAAATATTTTGGTTGACCCAAAAAGGAATGAACGTAATAGGTTTTGTGGTCAATTTAGAAACTTGCTGATATGTCTTTTGAGAGACTACATGGTAGTGGTCTACAAATTTATCCCTTTTCATAAAATTTTCTTGACCATCTAAGGTGTTGCTAACATTAAAAAATTTGTCTTCATCGATATGATGTATCGTACAAAGTACTTTATTTCTCTTTAGTTTTCTTTTGGATTCTTTTTCCCACGTCCATGGTGCAATTAACCATATTAAATCTGGGTTGCTGACAAGAGTAGAAACTGTTTTATAGTTTTCTTTATTCCATTCTTTGACGAACCTGTCTACGACCCAATTTTCCTTTGCATTATTTATATAAAGTTTCATAAATTCACTGGTTTAATTTTTTTTCTTACGCAGTCAGCATAATGTTTTTGTTCATCTTTAAATTTTGTAGAGATATTATCCTCCGTATTTAAGCTATAGAGAGGGTTGTTAATAATTTTATATTTACGATTAGCTTCAAGAAGGTCTGAAAATAGCTTAAAATCCTGAGCAAAATAAAATGCTTCATCATAATTTCCTATGTCGTTAATTGTTGATTTTTTTATCATTAATGACCCATGTATGAAGGGGTTTTTATACTTAATTGTCATCTTACATGGAAGATAATGAGATAAACCTGGAATCTTTTTACTAGTTTCCATTCTTAAAGCCCTAGTTGTTGAAAAATCTAGATTGTATTTTACCATGTGATTGATTTGGGTTTGAAGTCTTTCGGGGTGACTTCTGTCATCTGCATCCTGTCTAGCGATGAAGTATCCTTTGGCTTCTTTCAACAAGAGATTTAAAGATTTTGTTAATCCCAGATTTCTATTATTTGTAAAAATTTTAATTCTGCTATCTAAAGTCTTGTATTGATTTAATATTTCATAGGTTTTGTCATCCGATGAGTCATCTAAAATTAAAAACTCAAGATTATTGTAAGTCTGTCTTAAGACACTATTTATAGAATCTTCCAAAGTTTTAGCACTGTTATATGTAGCCATAATAACTGAAATCTTGTGTGGATTGTTACTCATTTGATATCTCTGCAAATTTACTAATCAACTCATCTTTGTTTAAATATATTTTGAGAAAATCTCTATTCATCCTTCCTAAATCACTCATAAAAGATTTATCATTTAACATATTGATTTTTTCTAATAAATCAGAATAATCGAATTGTTTAAAAGATAGAGCATATCCAGAAGGGAAAAATTCAGATACACCACCTGTTTCTGGATAAATTGATGGGACAGACAGTGATGATGCCTCGCAAAGAAGCATTGGTTGGCCCTCGTAAAGTTTAGTACAGGTAATTACTGCTAAAGAGTTTCCAATGTATTCTAAGACTTCATCGTGATCAAGCTCACCAAGAAAATCAACCGTTGTGTATTTTTGTTTCAATTGTTTATACATTGGTCCTTGGCCAATGATTTTTAAACGAATATTATTTAGTTCTGAATCTAAATAGGTAGAAATGAGTTCTTCTAAACCTTTTTCTTCAGAAACCCTTCCTGCATACATTAAATAGCTTGCTTCTACCTCAATACTTGTTTTATTGTTTTCTACGTAGTTTGGAAAAACAAATACCTTATCCTTGCTAATTCCAAGTTGATCAAGGTATCTTCTGTGAAAATCAGTTAGCACTAGAATCTTAATCTCAAATTCTTTAAG
>Ga0075480_10002246_pt1 | contig 12431 bp, 12 predicted proteins | sample DEB08_DNA_7_FD_81590 | JGI IMG/M metagenome (GOLD analysis project Ga0075480, IMG submission 81590) | Aqueous microbial communities from the Delaware River and Bay under freshwater to marine salinity gradient to study organic matter... | ecosystem: Environmental > Aquatic > Marine > Coastal ... | reverse complement strand
TCAATGCTCCAACTCGATACCTCTCTTGGAGGTGAAGACGAAGTTGAACGAAGGTCCATCATTCTCAGGACCATGGATTTGGAGAGCGAGATACTTGATGAAATGGAGGTGTGGATCAACAAACGAACTCTCCGAAATACGCGCCATCGACGAATGCTCCAAAGTGAATGGGATCAAGCGGTCCGTCAAGGCAAGGTGGACGCAAATCAGACCTTTTCAGACCTACACTCGTTTGAAGCAGCACTTCGTTCAGTTGAACTTCAATCTCAGACACTTCTCTCAACGAGTGTAAGCACTCATGCTCTCGAACGAACAAAGGCTGAATTGTTCAGGCTTGAATCACGAGGCTGGAATATTTCGGAATTGCTCCAATTACATGAACAAAGACCAGATGCCTTTTTCGGCCAATTCTCAAAAGTGATTGAGGCCATGTCGCGAATTCAATCGATTCAACGAAGAATTGCAGGACTTGATTGGAGTAGGGACGTGCAACGTGCGAACGAGATCTCAGTTCAAGTTCGAGACCCACTCGCTTTGGTCAAACTTGAACAGCAAATACCTGCACTGATACGTCACCTATCAGAACGCCCGATCGAGGACAGTGACTTCACTTACACCGTTTGGTTGCCTGAACAACGTCCTGTTCTTCTCCCAAAGGAACAGACGATCCTCCGAATGAGGCCGGAGAAAATCCAGCCAGAATCAACGTTGGAGGAAGCTCACGAAGCCATGCTTGAAGCGATGGAAGAATCGATTGAAGAGGAAGAGGAAGAGGAAAGTGAAGTTGAGGAGGAGAACTCCATTCAACCAATCGTCCCCGAAGCAACAAAAGAAGAGCCACGGATTATTCCAAATCCACTTCCTGAGCAAATTGATCCAGTGGCAATTATCGTGCCACAAACAACGAACGAAACCACTTCCAACGTAGATTTGTCATCTTACGAATCACTTCTTCGACAATTGAGTCTCAATAAGGAAGCAGACACACTTGTTGGAAGCAAAGACGTTTCAACAGTACGGAGGGCACTAGCATCGTTCGTTGGCGATGAACCACGCGATGTTCGCGTAGATCGAATGCTACGTCTTGTCTTGCGCTTACTGCCTCAAAACGATTCAAATGACGCTCAACGAATACAAATGATCGAATTAATTGGTAATGCATTACCGAAATACAAGCAGTGGGTTCGAATGCGCTTAGAGGCTCGCCACATGGGCGCTTCTGGAGATTTCTTTGATGATGCAAACCGGCTTGGAATTGCACTTGAGCGAACCCCTGGGCCCGGCGTACGGGTTCCCCTAGAAGCAGATGAGTTACCATTACCTGAAGTTACGAACATTGATGAATTAGGCCAACAGGCAAAACGCCTTGTCCAATCAATGAACCCTCCTTCAGCTGGTGGAGTGAACTGATCAAACCAACTCATTGAGCAATGCGTCTTGCTCCTCTTGTGAAATTGCAGGTTTTTCATTCGGAGTAGCTTGTACGGCAATTCGAGGTGCTTCAGGCATAGGCATGTCGAGCGGAATCGGTTGATTGAGTCCTGTCGGAGGTGCTGGCATTGGTGCCAAAGGTGGAGGCAGTGGCGTTGGGGCAGGTGGTGCGACAACAGGGGCTGGGGGAGAGATTGCAGGAGGTGGGGGGATGATTGTTGGCGGACCTACTGGCGGTGCTGGTGCTGGAGGTAAAGGTGTAAACACAGGTTCCGGGGCAGCATTACTCATTGTTGGTGGGCCACTTGGCTGAGGGGCTTTCTCCACAGTAGATTGTTCGACGACAGGTCCCTGTTCAGGTGTGGTGGTTGCATCTTCAGCAACATTCATGATCTCAACTGGCTGTTGAATACTCTCAACCATACCAGTCCCAGTAGAGAGGGGCAGTTGTTGGACAGGCTGTATTTGCGGTTGAGGGGGAGCGGGGGCGTGAAGTTGTGCATGCAACTCATTAATGTCTGACGCGTCAAGTTGACCCACCTTGATGTAATCTGCCATTGCAGGACCAACCAATGCCATACTTGCCTTGAAACCGGGAATAAAAGATCCCATCGTAGTTAGTTCAATTTCATGTGAATTACCACATGATGAAAACATAAGTCGGTGGGTTTCCAATTTTGTAGGTAGGAATTTCAGGCCAATCAAGAACATTGACAACCCAAGAATAATTGGTGTAAGCCCTTGAATCATCATAAGAATGAGTCCTGCAATTCCAAAACCCGCTGATATGCCCAGTTCAACTGGAGTTGGCTTTTCGATGACATGTTGGAAGCTGGTTAATTCGGCATCCATGACAAGTTTGACATCAACACGCGGAACTCCATCATTGTGCAATGTAGTCGTTACAACTCGAAAAACCCCATCTCCAACAACGATCGATGTGGATGACAATCCATCCTTTGCTTCACAGAGCGGGAATTCTTCCACATCTTCTTCATTGTTGTGAAACAGAGGCTTTGCTCGAATCGGTAATGCGTGAACGTCCATCAGTTCACGAGGCTCTATCTCGGCCTCCTCAACCAGCGCTTCGTTATCATCCTCTTCAACATCGGATGAGGGGGATGTGTCATCTTCCATGTGTCCACCTTGTTTGAACAATGAAATGAACGTAACGGAGTTCAACGATGGGTTTCAGAGAACCACGATTTTGCACCACTCTTCGAATCAAAGCCTTTGCCGGGCTTGGTTCCAACTACGGTGCCAATAGAGGCCTCAGAAGCGATCTCTTGAATTCGGTCGTTAATTGGACCGTTGATAATGAGTGCTTGTACGCCTTCAGTGCCTGCAGCAGATTTTGCAATAGCTGCAGCACCCATTTCTTCACTGACTGAACCGTCTGCAAGAATGAACATTGCCTTGTTTTTACCAAGACCGTCTTGATGATCGAACATCTCCTGGATTTCAGCAGGAGCAATTTCGGATTCAAAGACTTCTGGCATTTCCTCAACCCACTCGTCGTTACTTCCACCATGCTTTTCTTCGTCTTCCTTGTCTTGTGCTTGCATTGTCTTTGCAAACTTTGCAGCATCTACTTTCATGGAAAGAGACTTGGTGATGGTTTTCTGAGGCAAAAGTTCCCATTCTTGACCAACAGGTGCTTGTGCTACGAAATCAACCTTGAGAATCGCGTGAAGTTGTCGGAACAACATTTCACCACCACGATCTCCATCGATAGCTAGTGTAACGGACTGTTTTCCGTTCGCGAGATCGATTAATTCCTGTTTGATATTTCCAGCACCATCAGCGCTAATTGCGTTCTTAACGCCACAGTTAAGCAGATTGATGACATCGTTTCGTCCTTCCACAATAATCAACGAATCAGAACTTTGGACGTTTGGTCCGCATGTTAGTCCGTGGAAATTTGTAGCAGTTCCAACCGTTAAGACGGATCGAACTTCTTCGACAACTGTTTTGCTGGCAGCCTCTCCGGAATTGACCAATTGAAGTAGCAATTCCTTTGCACGGTCAACAACAGCAGTTCGCTTGGTAGCACGAACGTCCGAGATTTCGAGAACACTGATTTTTGCTTGACATGGTCCAATACGATCGATTGTTTCCAATGCTGAACCAATAATGGCAGTCTCAACATTGTCCATGCTGCTTGGAATGAGAATCATTCCATGCACCTTTCCACCCTTTGTTTCCATTTCAACGTCAACGTGTCCAACACGAGCAGTACGCTGTAGTTTTCTGAGTTCGAGCTCATCACCGAGCAACCCTTCGGTTTGCCCCATGATTGCCCCAATGATGTCTTTTCGCTGAACGGTACCATTGACCTTAATGTCAGCCTTAATCAAATACTTCATCGCTTTTCCTTGTTTATTTCCTGAGTTGTTTCTTCGACCCATTTCGAATCCTCCTATCGGCTTCCTCACAGTCTACGCATTAATCCCAAAAAGGGGACGCAGTACAACGGTTTGTTAAAAATAACCAACCAAGTGAATGTGATTCAGCAAGTTATGCTATGACCAATCCTTTTTCAATCCTGTGGAGAATTCAAGCCTAAAATTAGGTTTTATTCCTTCGGCAGGGAAGAGGAGCGTTCAACAAGTTCAGCCTGCATTTTTTCGCTAAGGAAAGGAAGATGTGGATCTTCATCGCCCATCGAATTTCTCCAAGCATCCATTGCACGGGCCCAGATTTCTTCATCCGCATTCCATTCAAGCCATCGCTCAACAAACGCTACGTGACGCTGTATCTCCTCATCATCGGAAGCAAGATGCTTGAGCAACATATTGGTTTGAGCAAGAATAAGGCCCATCGGTGGAGAAATTAAGTAAACGCCGAAAGGGTTTCGTTCTGTAGAAATGGTCAGATGCTCTTTCCATAGGCCCAGCCCAACATCGTAGATGTATCCAATCAAGAGGACTGTAAGGAGAACCAACAAGCCAATTGACATCAGGCCAATGTAGGTCGAAGAAAAACCAAGAATCTCATCTGAAAAACACAAGCCTCCATCGCAACCCTTCTCGAAACGCCATTTCACGTATGGCCAAATCAATAGCGTTAATGTTGTCGTCCAAAACACCATCGAAATGACCGTTTGAGACTGCTGAAGGCGCCAGTACTGGCGCATAATGACTTTCTTCATTGAGAGGCGTAATCTTGTGGCCTTTATGGATTCAACCCCTTTCACGGCCACAGGACTCTTCTTTTCAGACAAAACATCAAACATCGACGTAATTAAATAATCAACGATTAAGGATAACTTATCAACAGGATGGAGTGTTATGGGTGTCGTCAATTTCATCCGTAACTTGCCTGGTAAACTCTACGTTAACTTGCTCTTGTGGAAGTTAAACCTCCACAACACACTTTCATCAAAATCGATGCTATCTTCTGACGGACCAACACTTTCGATGACGACATATGGCGTACGGTTTCAAACTGCTCACCTCTCTCTTGAAGCAATTGCTCGTGGTCGTGTGCGTCCATCGAGAGCTTTGCTTTTCGTCGATGATAAATCACTCTACGATAACCCCACGAAAGGCCTTCAACGTCTTGTCAAGCGAGGTCTTGAGTTGCATTTGGTTGAAAATTTTGGACCGCACACCAAATACTACCCATTTCTCGAATTGGTCAATGATTTTGATCGCCCCCATGCAACGGGTGACGACGACCATATCTATCCAAAATGGTGGTTGGCTAAACTTTCCAATGCGATTGGGAAAGAACCGACGTATTTGCATGCGTTTCGAGCACATCGGATTGGCTTGAGTGAAGATCACTCCACGGTACTCCCCTATCTTGAATGGGGCCCAGGAATCACCGAAGAACCCTCCAACCTCAATTTCTATACTTCCTCAATGGGAGAGATATACAGCCCTGAATTCTTACGTACAGCAAAAGAACGAGGGAGGGCCTTCCTTGAGAGTTGCCCCAAGAATGACGACCTCTGGTTAACAGCTCTCGCAATTGAACAAAACGTACCCATATCGATCGTCGATGGAATGAATCGCACGTTTCCTGCAATCCCTGCCTCCCAACAATTAACGCTTGAATCAACCAATGTCTTTGGAGGTTACAACGATGTTCAAATCAAAGCAACCTTCACAGAAGATATCCTTTCGAAATTACGCCATCTGGAGCAAAAAAGAATCAATTGATAATGTTCGTAATTTTCCTCTAAAATCGGGAATGAATTGAAAATTCTTCGCGTGGGTTCAAGAAGAAGTTCTCCATACGACAATTCGTGTCCGCCGAATCAGTTCACCGTCTCGCTGCATTTCGCAGTACGATTGAGGTGATGTTACTCGATGGTGTATTGACACGAGAGGAGAAGCGATTAATCATCCGTCTTTCTTCATGTCTTAATCTTGAACCGCATCAACCTGCAGAGGTATATCAAGCAATAATCGATGGTGAAGAAACCGAAGACGGCGACCTACTTACACCTCAGGAACAGCATGAAATTTACAAAACGGTGTTTGAAGTTGCGATCATCAACGCCTCCCTTTCGAAGGATGAATTCCGAGTTATGGCGCACCTACGTGATTTATTCGCTATTGATGATGATGAACATAATCTCGTCGAACGGGAACTTAGAGACATGGTTAAGGAACGATTTGAAGATCCAAACATGGTTGAAAAGACACTTACCAATCTCCGCGATTCCGTTCGTGTGGTTACGACTTTGTTTGATAATGTTCGAAAAAAGAACCACGGTGAAACCTGATGGACGCTTCCTCATTGGATGACTATCTGGACGGCTTCTCCTCCTTTCCTCATCGACGTAAGAAACGGTTAGCAATGCTTCGTGAGGCGTATACGTTCGGCGTACCTGGAATGATTACAAAATCCATGACAGATCGCCTCGCACAATCGGGCCACTACACTTTTCACATCGGAACACCCGACCCAGAAATGCGACGAATTGCTTCATGGATGTTAACGAATGAACAAGATCGGTTGAAGATAGCCAAATTCATACCGAAAATTTGGAAACGTGGTGGAAGAGAAGATCTGAAGCTCGTAGGATTACTTCTTGCGAACATGTCGGATGAAGAACTCGGAGAAAATGGATGGACAATATTCCTACAACTCGTCCAAGAACGTGTATCTGTGGAGGTCTTTCTTGAGACTGCGGAAGAATTTCTTCGAGGAGGGCGTCAACTTCCAGACGATGAATGGATTCGCGACGCATCATTACAGAGCAAGACATGGGCTCAATTGATGATCCTCCTTCTCTCACTGGATGAATCCCGTGTTGCCCAACACCAGAACTTGTTGGAAACAGCTCAGGAGGGTGGTGAATTGTTCGAACGTATTCGTCAACGCCTTCTTCAACAATTATCTTGATGGGCTTTGAGCAGTTCCCAGTATCATGGCTGAACGCTTTCTTCCAACCGAAGACCCCGTACTCGAACAGGTACTCTCATGGACGGTTGAACGCGATGCCCGAGATGTGCGACGCCTCCTTGAATGGCTACCACAAGCACGTTCGAGTCGAGAACGTCAAGCCCTTCTCGATCGAGTACGAGACTTACTCGACGAATTGGAGCAAGCCATGACTGCACTCGATGAACTTGTGTGAGACTTATGTCGCTCTTGTGTTTAATCCTTGCAGGAGGTAAAAGCACTCGAATGAAGCAGGACAAGTCCCTCATGTTCGATTCTGTCAACAAACTTTCCGAAGAACTGACAGCACGTGGATGCAATGTCCTTGTTGCATGTGGTTCAGTAGAGCGGACCTCTCTGTTCAATTCCGAGTGCTGGGCTGATCCTGCTGGAACGGAATCTCTTGCGCAGGTCATTCATTCATTCTCACAAGAATACGATGGAGAGATACAATTATTCCCATGCGACATGTTTCGGCTCGATGAACATGCTATCGACGCCTTACTCGCCCAACAACCCGGAGTCCCAACTGATTCTGAAGGGCGAGAACAGTACACATTAACCCGAATTCCAGAAGGATGTACGCTACCGGATGCGATGAGCATGCGAGAACTTTTCTCCGGACTAAATCGAAATGCAATGAGTGCACTTGGAAACAGAATAGAGAACTTCAATCATCAAGATCAAATTGATGACCTGAACAAATCAAATCGATGACCTTAGGGTAGATTCTGTGTTCTTCAATCTGTACACGCCTTGCAAGTTGAGAACGAGTATCGTTCTCAAAAACCGGAACTCGGCGCTGGGCAAGAATGGTTCCAGTATCCATTCCAGCATCGACGATATGGACAGTACAACCACTCACTAATGCAGCAGAAGCGAGAACATCTGTGTGGGCATCGGCGCCCGGAAAAGCAGGAAGCAATGAAGGATGAATATTGACAATTCGAGGATAGAAACGTTCTACAAAATGAGGTGTGAGAATCCGCATATATCCAGATAAGACGATCAAATCCACATCGTATTCCAACAACGCCTCCTCGATTCGCATCTCCTGTTCTCGTCGGCGTTCTTCTCGTGGAATATTAACGTCAACCGGCTGGATAATGACTGGAACATCGTATTGTTTTGCAAAATCAATCCCTTTAGCATCCTTCTTATCGGTAACGCAAACAACGGTCGTGTGAATGCAATCAATCGCTGTTTGGTGCTCCAAAAGGGCGTTCATTCCAGTCCCTGAACCGGAAAAGAAAACAGCTATTCGAATGGGATGAGATGGGCTTCCATTTCGGCTTAGCAATTGGATTCCCCCATGTACGGCCCAGGTCCTAATTGATTACAGTCCTATCCCTATTCCTTATGAGTAACAATTCACAGGCCCGGCACAGGAAGTGCGGTTATGGTGGGCCAATCCAACCAAGATACCCCCCAAACCTTCAACTTCGAAGGGCTTTCAGATCACGAGATTCTTGAGGCCATTTTGGATATGCACAAACCTTCCAAGAACCCGGTTGTACGATGGTTATGGACTGTGCTAGGAAGCATCTTTGTTGTCTTTGCAGCCATCGGCACGATCGTACCAGGTTGGCCAACAACCTCCTGGCTCGTTGCGGCTGGATTTTGTTTTGGGCGTTCCTCAAGGCGAATGTTTCGTTGGCTGTTAACGAATCGAGTGTTCGGCAATGTTCTGCTTGAGTACTATGTTGCTGGTCGTGCACTTCCCCTTCATTCTAAGATTGTCATCATTGGTATTATTTCGGTTGTTTCAGCTTTCTCAATTTACATTGTTACCAAATTGGGTGACCCTGGTTTCGGACAAACAACAATTGCAATTGTTGCAGTTATTGGAATTTGGTTCGTTGGATGGAAAGTTCCAACCGTGCAATTGCAACCTCAACCAAATTAGAGTTCTTTGAGATGCGTTGCGAATCGATTCGCTATTGAAATCCCAACATCTGTACATGAAGCAGTTCCGCCCAAATCATAGGTCAACGATTTCCCGTCCTTCAGATGTTCAGCAACGCTCTGATCAAGAAGCTGTGACACATTCAACAAATCATCATCGTTTGAACGTCGTGCTAGCCAATCCAACATCATTTGAACAGAGTTGATACTTGCGATTGGGTTGACCTTGTTTTGTCCAGCATGCTTTGGAGCCGAACCATGGACTGGTTCGAAGAAAGCATGGTCATCACCTATATTGCCGGAGGCGGCCATTCCCATTCCACCCTGGAGAACAGAAGCCAAGTCTGTTGCAATATCGCCAAACATGTTGGATGTGACAACAACATCGTAGAACTCAGGAGTTCGTGTCAACCATTGAGTAAATGCATCGATGTACCCGTAGTCGGTTTCAACGTGAGGGAAATTGCCTGCAACTTTATCGAAACTTCGACGGAACAATTGGCAACCACGCGTAACGTTGCTCTTGTCGATACAAGAAACTCGTTGCTTCCCATCAACTGGTGCTCCGTTACGGGTGTTACAGATGTCAAAGCCCATCTTGATGAGACGTTCAGAACCGTGAGAGGAAATGGGGCGAGGGTCGTATGCTACTTCACCATGGAGCCCGGGGAATTCAATTTCTGGAGGCTCATAACCCTCCAATCCCTTTGCCCGTTGTGCACTGCGATGAAGAAGAGAGTGGTAGAGTCCTTCTGTGTTCTCGCGAAGAATAACCATGTCGACCATGTCAGGATCCCAAATGTTCGTGAAGCGGCCATGAACCTTGTGAGGAACTCCCTCATACAGGCGAATTGGGCGCACATTTGCATACAAATCAAGACCACTACGCATGCCGAGAATTACAGATCCCCCAGCCAAATCACCGTTCGCAAGGCGAGCGCCAGGATAACCAATTGCGCCCATAAAAATTGCATCCGCATCATCGCGACAGAATTCAAACGAACCTTCAGCCCATTCTTCTCCAGTTGCGAGATAATGCTGGCCACCGCAAGGAATCACATTCTGCTCAAAGCCATGATTCGTATGCTCCTGAATGGTGTCCAAGATGCGCTGTGCTTCGACCGCAACTTCCTTTCCAGTACCGTCGCCGGGAAGCACCGCAATAACGTGGTCGCTCATGGCTGTTCGAGGTGCCAATAGTACATGAAGGAGACCCATTTCTCTCCTGTAAATTTCAATGCCGGAACAGGCGATGTCCGGTAAAGAGCATCGAAATACCGAGTCGATTTGCGGCATCGATAACTTCCTGATCACGAATAGACCCGCCCGGCTGAACTATTGCGGAAGCACCAGCAGCAGCGGCTTGTTCCAAACCATCAGCGAATGGGAAGAATGCATCGCTGGCAAGTACGCAACCAACTGCGCGTTCGCCAGCTCGGCGAGATGCAATACGAACCGCTTCCACTCGACTCGTTTGACCTGGGCCAATCCCAACCGTTGAAAGGCCTTGAACCATTACAATCGCATTGGATTTTACTTGCTCACAGACCCGTACTGCGAATTTCATTGAATCGATTTCTTCCGATGAAACCTGTTTATCAGTGACAGTTTTCGCTGCCTTCCAATCGATAATTGGAGGCTCTTCTGTTTGAACAATCCAACCTCCTTCAATCTGCTTCAAAATTCTCTTCCGTTCCAAAGGAGCCAATCGATCGTTAGGAGAATCAATCGTGAGCAGTCTTCGATTGCCTTTCTTCATGATAAATTCCTTTGCTTCATTGGTATATCCTGGTGCAATGAGCACTTCAATGAACAATTCGGCCATTGCTTGAGCAGTATCAAGAGTGACAACTTCATTGAAACAAATTATAGATCCAAAAGCAGATTCTGGATCACTTGCAAGCGCATTTGTGTATGCTTCAACTTGGCTTGAAGCCAAAGCAACACCGCATGGATTGTTGTGTTTGACAATGACACAGGCGTGAGGAGTATCTGGCCATTCATCTGTTGACAAGGAACGACATAGACGTAAGGTAGCATCAGCATCGGAATAGTTGTTGTACGACATTGCCTTACCGCCTTCAACGTGTGCAGTGACTAAGGTCGAGTGTTGGCCATGCGCCTCATCATCGACGTACAATGCTGCACTTTGATGCGAATTTTCTCCATACCGCAATGTCTCCATTCGAATTGAGGATGCCAATAGGGTTTCATGGAATCGTTTCGACTGTTCTTCTACAGAATCAAACGATTCAGGGACGCCATTCCAGCGTTGGTGAAGGGTATTGGCTATCGCCACATCGTAGGATGCTGTATGTTCATAGGCAGCAAGAGCAAGTTCTTGTCTTCGTTCGATAGGTACCCCTGAAGGATCGCCGTTGGATTGACGAAGATCGTCAAGAATCGAATCGTAATCTCTTGGGTTGCAACAAATGATGACATTGGCGTGATTTTTCGCTGAGGCACGGACCATTGTTGGGCCCCCAATATCGATCATTTCCAGCAAGGCATCTTTGTCCAAAGGAGGATCTGCTGAAGCTGCAGAAACGAATGGGTAGAGGTTGCATGCCACCAAGGTTATCGGCGTATATTGCAGGTCCTTCATACCCTCACGGTCTTCCTCTTTTTGCAATCGGGCTAAGAGAGGGCCGTGTATTGCAGGATGGAGTGTTTTCACGCGCCCATCGAAAATTTCAGGGTGCTGAGTGACATCTGAGACACTCATTACTTCAAGACCTGCATCCTTGAGTTTCTTTGCAGTTCCCCCAGTTGATAACAATTCGAACCCAAGCTCAACGAGCGAAGTTGCAAATTCAACGATTCCTGTTTTGTCCCATACACTCAGTAGTGCGCGAGGTTTTCCCGAGTCCATGATTGCACCCGTTATCGCACTCTAGTATGTCTTTGTTATCAAGCATGTGATGAGCCCACTTGCTCAATCCCCTCGTGATGAGATGACCTGGTCAACACGGAGCAGGCCGCAAGCAGTCTCGACGGCTGCTTGCAAAGCATGAGATACGGTATGTGATGAGAGTAAAACATCCTGAATTTCTCCAATACTCCCGTCCTTACAAACACCAAATTGTTTGGATTGGTTCCGATGTGCCGCACGCAGTTGCAACAATGTATCGATTTGGTCTTCACCAGCGTTGAGTGCAAGCGTGCTCGGAATCGTTTCGAGAGCGCGAGCAAATCCTTCAATTGCGAGACGTTGACGTCCAGATACGGATTCTGCACGTTCTCTCAAATGTAGTGCAGCAGCAACATGGAAGGAGCCACCACCAAGAATTGCAGCAGGATCTTCCAGAACACATTCAATGGATCGAAGCGCATCGTACATAGCCCGAATGTACTCTTCAACAGCGGCCCCCTGGCCGCCTCCAACATCGAGTGTGACAAGGCCTGATGCATCACCGACTTCGATGATGAGCCTTGTGCGACGACCGTCTTCATGCTCTGAAACATGAACGAGAGCGGAGCTGAGATCCCCGAGGTTTTCGTCAACAACATCATCAAGATGATTGATTAATTGTGCACCAGTTGCAGCAGCAATATCTTCGATTCCATCATCTTCCAACATTCCTACGAGAAGAATATCATTGTCATTACAAGCATGCTGAATGCGATCATCAACTTCCTTTGATGTAAATACGGCTCTCGCCCCCGATGTTGCAAGTGCGGCAATCTTTTCTTGGATG
>Ga0075480_10002245_pt1 | contig 12434 bp, 7 predicted proteins | sample DEB08_DNA_7_FD_81590 | JGI IMG/M metagenome (GOLD analysis project Ga0075480, IMG submission 81590) | Aqueous microbial communities from the Delaware River and Bay under freshwater to marine salinity gradient to study organic matter... | ecosystem: Environmental > Aquatic > Marine > Coastal ... | reverse complement strand
GATCATACGTACACAGTTGAAAAAGTCTGCGCCGATTTTGTCCATTTTGTTCACAAAAACGATGCGTGGAACTTTGTAACGGTCCGCTTGACGCCACACGGTTTCAGTTTGCGGTTCAACACCGGCGTTCGCATCAAGAACCGCCACAGCTCCATCAAGAACCGCAAGGGAGCGTTCAACTTCAATTGTGAAATCAACGTGACCAGGCGTATCAATGATATTCAAACGGTGCTTTGGCGTCTGCGCTTCTTCACCGTCCTCTGTACGTTCCCAGAACGTTGTGGTCGCTGCAGAGGTGATGGTAATACCGCGCTCTTGCTCTTGTTCCATCCAGTCCATTGTTGCAGCGCCGTCATGCACTTCACCAATGTTGTGAGATTTACCGGTATAGTAAAGAATGCGTTCGGAGCAGGTGGTTTTACCTGCATCGATATGCGCCATAATACCGAAGTTACGATATTCTTTGAGATTATACTCGCGTGCCATGTCTCTGCTGCCCTATCTTTAGATTACCAGCGGTAATGGCTGAATGCTTTGTTTGCATCGGCCATTTTATGCGTATCTTCCCGCTTTTTGACAGCCGATCCGCGTGAATTCACGGCATCCAGCAGTTCTGCAGCAAGACGTTCTTCCATCGTGTTTTCATTGCGGCCACGTGAAGCGTTAATCAACCAACGGATGGCCAAAGCTTCGCGACGTTCTGGCCGAACTTCGACAGGCACCTGATAGGTGGCACCGCCGACACGACGAGAACGAACTTCCACTGACGGCTTGATATTATCCAGAGCCTCATGAAATACCTCAACGGGCGCACGCTTGATCTTGTTCTCAACGCGATCCAAAGCGTTGTAAACAATCCGCTCTGCGACAGACTTTTTACCGTCAATCATCAGGTTGTTCATAAATTTAGAAAGAACCCGATCACCATATTTGGCGTCAGGCAGTACTTCACGCTTTTCAGCTGAGTGACGGCGGGACATGTCTCTACCTCTTACTTAGGACGCTTAGCGCCATATTTCGAACGGCGTTGCTTCCGATCTTTGACACCTTGCGTATCAAGAACACCGCGCAGGATGTGATAGCGCACACCAGGAAGGTCTTTCACACGACCGCCACGGATCAGAACCACAGAGTGCTCCTGCAGATTGTGCTTTTCACCGGGGATGTAGCTGATGACCTCAAAGCCATTCGTCAGGCGCACTTTGGCCACTTTACGCATAGCTGAGTTTGGTTTCTTTGGAGTCGTTGTGTAAACACGTGTGCAGACGCCGCGCTTTTGCGGACATTCCTGCAAGTGCATCGACTTGGATCTTTTCACTTTGGGCTGCCGCGGCTTGCGGATCAGCTGCTGGATCGTTGGCATTCCGGTTATTCCCCGTTCGCTCATTCATGTCAGTGTGCAAAAGCAGGTATTGCACGTTACGTTCAAACGCTTCACCAAGCGGCAAAGCAAAACACCGCATGCGTTCCTGTCCTGCGGAACGACGCGGCGGGTTTACAGAGGATCGGAGCAATGCCCGGATCGTGACCACTTCAATTCTGAGATCGCAAGAGGAAACCCCCTCACGAGATAGCGAGCGTATAGGGGGAGTCGATGCGCTTGTCAACAGCGTGCGTGTGCAATCTATATAACACAAAATAAAAAGGAATTTAGTTAACCGCTTGCACCCTTTTGAGGCAAATGTTCAAGTGAACACAGGCAAAGGATCATATACCCGAATGATGCAAGTGATTGGCATATGCAGATTTTCCTACCCAGCGGAGGGGGGGTTCAACGAGAGCATAAAAGTCTCGAAGAACGATGCGCTTACCTTTATGACCCTACGCGCCTCAATGTGCGCTTTAACTGCTTGGAAACACTTACTTTACCTTCTATACGCGCGCAATCGGACGCAGACTTCACCTTTGCAATCCTGATCGGTGATAGCCTCCCTGAGGCCGCAAAGGACCGGCTGAAAACACTGACCGCTGATATTCCGCAAGTGCAGATCATAGAACGCGAAAGCGGACCCTACCGACAAATTACGCAAGAGGTCATTGACAGCCTGCGGTTGCCAGATGCAGAGCTATGTGCCCAATTTCGTCTCGATGATGATGACGCGGTCGGTTTGCAGTTTGTCGAAGATATTCGAACCGTGACAGAAAAATCTTCAGGACTTTTAGATTTTGGCGGTAAAATGGCAGTTGATTTTAGCACCGGTTTCGCAGTGAGACCCGGAAAAGACGGGCTTCGCGCAGCGCTATTGCATCAACAGCTGTGGACGCCGGGGCTTGCCATCGTTATGCGCCCGCATTCTAAACGCAGTATCCTAAATTACGGTCACCACAAACTGCATCAGGAAATGCCGACTGTTACAATTCCTGATAAGAATATGTTTGTACGCAGCTTTCATGGGGACAATGACTCTCTCGCCGTACGAATTGGCGCGACGTATGACTATCAATCATTAGATGAGTTCACTGTCCAATACTTCAAAGAGACCTTCAACATTGATAATGACGCGGTCAAAGCGGCTTGGTCTGACGATTGAGCCTATTTTCCCGCCACATCATGTAGAGCCCTGAAAAAATAATCACTGCTGCCCCCAAAAGCGTGTAACCGTCAGGAAAATGATCAAACACCAGATATCCAATCAGCAAGGCCCATAAAAGACCCGTGTACCGAAACGGAGCGACAAACGAAATATCTCCACTCCGCATCACAAGAACGCTTAACCAATACGCAAGACTGACAAGTCCTGCAGCTAGGAAAATTAACTTAACTTCGCCCACCGTCACTGGCACCCAGTCTGTCCAGAGCAAGGCTATTGAGGAATATAGCAGAATTCCAATCGTATTAAAAAAGGTCACAAGCAGCGAAGGCACGTTACGGCTGATACGCCGAGTGATGAGATCGCGAACAGCCACGCATAAAACGGCACCGACCCCAAAGTAGGAATAAAGTCCAAATCCTTCGGTACCAGGCCGCAAAATAAGACCCATCCCTAAAAACCCGATCACAATGGCAGAAACACGTCGCCACCCCATTTTTTCATTGAAAAACAGCGCTGCTCCCACAGCGATGATCAAAGGCAAAAACTGCAGGATTGCCGTCAAGTTTGCCAAAGGCATGTGAAACAGCGCTGTCAAAAACAAATAGGACGCACAAATATCACACAGAGAACGTATGACAACGAGGGTCCAATCTTTGGCACTGAGCGAGAATTTCCAAGCATTGAAATACTGACAAAGTCCCCCGACAAAACAGACTGTCAGAATACCCCGAAGAAACATGACTTCAAACAATGGCAATCGTTCGCCTAACAGTTTAACTGCCGTATCGTTAAAGACGAAGGCGGCCATGCTCGCAATCATCAAAACCGAACCACGTAAATTTTCTGACATAGGACCTCAATAGGTCAAAAAGAATGAACCAGACTATCCTTATCCGCAGGTTCCGAGATTGCAAAGAAAAGAATTATTTAAGAGGTCCGTGCGCCTTTAAATCACAAAATGCATGGCGTTATCATAAGGGTCGGCCTTTCAAACAGCTTTTTGTGACGCGATAGTGTCTGAAATTTCAGAGAGTATTCCATTATATATTATTACTATTCCTTCGTATTAAATAAAAATCTAAAGTACTATTAAATAACGGAACTCGCACTACCTGAAACATGAAGGTCATAAAATCCATTTTTTGTTTGATGACCGCCCTAAGCCTCCCGGCTTGCGGCGCAGGGTCTTTGATTGAAAATCCGGACAGGCCAACGTCCCAGTCAACGGCAACGACTGTTCCACAGGGCAACAGTCCACTTTATGCAAAGCTGACCGACAAGCGGCCTGAAAAACGGGTAATCGCGGTCACATCCGTCAGCGCCAATAGCGATAATCTGACCGGCTCAATCATTCAGGAAACTACAGGCCACCGTGTCATCGGGGAATTGAATATGGAAAGCGGGGCGATTTCATTTCCTTACTCACCACAAAGCCAAAGTATCTTTATGGATCCAGACGGCTATGACAAACAGCTTTGGCTTTGGGACGGATCGCTTGACGGTATGAGTCTAAAGGGTTTGTCCGACAACGCTGCATTTGATTATGTTGACGGACTTTGGGGTTATTTCGGTCTGTGGTCCTCAGAGCACCGCATCAGACATGTAAAACTTTTCGGGTTTGCGACCCTGCCAAAGGACATGCCCACCAAAAGCAACGCGCAATATAAAGGTATCGCCAATGGGGATCTTTTGTATCAAGGCAAAGAACGCCTTCTCAAAAACGGGGTCGCGCTGGTCAATGTGGATTTCAAAAATCACACCGTGACTGCGCGTTTTGATAAGTTCCGCGACACTGATATCCGCGTGACGCTTAAAGATATGAAAATCGATCAATCCGCGTTTTCCGGAGGGACCCATGACATAACCCTTGACGGTCAAACCATTACTCTGGGCGATAAGATGTCAGCAAAATCCATGGGTCAATTTTATGGCTATGACGCAGAAAAAGGCATCCCCGATGAACTTGGCGGCGGCCTTATCACGACCGGCACTGAGGGCACATTGGCCATACTATATCTGGCGGATTAAATGTTTGGATTTAAAAAAATTCCCAATTTTTTTGATGGCAGACATTGTCTCTGATTTGCAAACAAAGCTGTCTGATCGTCCTTCATCTGGAACCGCAACCCTTAGCGGCGATGCAAATGGGTTGTTACTTTTGGATCAGATCCCAACGCGCTGGTTGAAGAAGATCGCATACTTTCTAACGGCAAAAGCTCTGTTCAGGTCGATTTTGGGACGGGAAAAGTTGACGCATCTCTGGACGGGTTTGTGGTGATTGATTGGTTCGGCAGCGGAAAACACAAAATCATTGAAAGAGAGACAGAGATTGACCTTGGCACGACCACAAGCTCACACTCAAAAGGGCATTGCTGTGGATGTGACAGCGACAAGAAAATTCTGTAAGATGTAGGGGCATCTTGTCCGTTTCTGGGGACAATAAAACAGGCGGCGACGCCAATTACACGGCAAACGGATAGGACATTTATTTATAAAAAAACCCGGCCACTTGGCCGGGTTTTGCTTTTGTTGTCAGTGAGTTCAGTTGTTTTCTGGAAGATCAACCAGAGTGTCTTCGACGGGATCATTCGTCGAAAAAACGCCTGCGTCAGGGGCTGCCAATGCGGCCGCCGCGGCTGCTTCTTCGCGACGGGCTTCGATAACCACATTGTCGCGCTCTCCCGCAATACGGCGTACGCGTTGGGTGGCCCCGCCCGTCCCCGCAGGGATAAGGCGACCAACGATTACATTTTCCTTAAGACCAACAAGTTTGTCTCTCTTGCCCTGAACGGAGGCTTCAGTGAGAACGCGGGTCGTTTCCTGGAAGGATGCCGCCGAGATGAAGGAACGGGTTTGCAGCGATGCTTTGGTGATGCCCAGAAGGATTGGTTCACCCTGTGCCGGGCGTCCACCTTTGGAAATCGACTTTTCATTCGCAGCGTCAAATTCCGCCTTGTCGACATGTTCGCCTTTCAGAAGCGTGGTATCCCCACTGTCGGAAATTTCCCATTTCTGCAACATTTGGCGCACGATCACTTCGATGTGCTTGTCATTGATCTTCACACCTTGCAGGCGATACACGTCCTGCACTTCGTTGATCATGTAATTGGCAAGCGCCTCAATGCCCATGATAGCAAGAATATCGTGCGGCGCAGGGTTGCCATCCATGATATAGTCGCCTTTTTGGACGTAATCACCTTCGACCACTGGAATGTGCTTGCCTTTTGGCACCATATATTCCACTGGCTCCAGACTTTCATCAGAAGGTTCGATACTGATGCGGCGTTTGTTCTTATAGTCCCGTCCAAAGCGCACATAGCCATCGACTTCGGCGATGATCGCGTGATCTTTGGGGCGACGCGCCTCAAAGAGTTCCGCAACCCGCGGCAGACCACCCGTGATGTCCTTGGTTTTTGCACCTTCACGCGGGATACGCGCAACAACATCGCCTGCAGAAATGCTTTGCCCATCTTCGACAGACAGGATCGCATCTACAGACATAGGATATGTAATCGGATTTCCGTTTGCCCCACGCACAGGTTCGCCATTTTCATCCACCAGAATAATCTCGGGTTTCAGTTCATTGCCTTTGGGTGCAGCACGCCAATCGGTTACGATTTTCTGTGTCATACCCGTTGCATCGTCCGTTTCATCACGCACGGCAATCCCGCTGACCAAATCAACATATTTAACCGTGCCGCTTTGTTCTGCAATGATGGGCAATGTATAGGGGTCCCATTCAAAGAGCTTATCGCCCCGCGAAATTTTGGATTTCTCTGTAACAAAGAGTTTTGACCCGTAGCCCAATTTATGGCTGGCGCGTTCTTCGCCATGTTCATCCACAATGCGAAGCTTCATGTTACGCCCCATGACGAGCGTTTCTCCATTGGCATTCTTCAATGTGTTTGCATTTTCAAAGACAATAACACCTTCTTGGCTTGCTTCGAGGAAGGATTGCTGCCCCCCTTGCGCAACCCCGCCAATGTGGAAGGTGCGCATGGTCAGCTGCGTTCCGGGCTCACCGATGGATTGCGCCGCGATGATACCCACTGCTTCACCAATATTGACGATTGTCCCACGTGCAAGGTCACGACCATAACACATCGAACAGACGCCTTCTTCGGCCTCACAGGTAAGCGGGCTTCTAATCCGTGCAGATTGAAGGCCGGCGGCCTCTATCGCATCTGCCATCAATTCGTCGATCAGATCCCCTTTCGCGACGATCACTTCGTCAGATCCCGGGCGCACAATATCTTCGGCAGCGACCCGACCGAGAACACGTTCGGAAAGCGAAGATACAACCTCTCCATCACTGACAGAGGTCTCGGCAAGGATTGCATTTTCCGTACCACAATCGCGCAGTCTGACAATACAATCCTGCGCGACATCCACCAGACGGCGGGTGAGGTAACCAGAGTTTGCAGTTTTCAAAGCCGTATCAGAAAGACCTTTACGCGCCCCGTGTGTCGAGTTGAAATACTCAAGCACCGTCAAACCTTCTTTAAAGTTCGAAATAATCGGGGTTTCGATGATGTCGCCGTTTGGTTTGGACATAAGGCCACGCATACCGCCCAGCTGTTTCATCTGCGTGACAGAGCCCCGCGCGCCTGAATGGGCCATCATATAGACACTGTTGGGTTCCAATTCAGCACCGGCTTCATTCGTTTTGGGCGCCGAAATCGTGCTCATCATCGCATCCGTAACTTTGTCGTTACATTTTGACCATGCATCCACAACTTTGTTGTATTTTTCGCCCTGAGTGATCAGACCGTCCATATACTGCTGTTCAAAGTCTTTCACCTGATCGCGCGTTGCATCCACAATGCCCCATTTATCGTCAGGAACAACCATGTCATCTTTACCAAACGAGATCCCCGCCTTAAACGCTTCGCGGAACCCCATAGACATGATCTGATCACAAAAAATCACGGATTCTTTCTGACCACAGTAGCGGTAAACGGTGTCGATGACACGCTGAACATCTTTTTTACGCAGCAAGTTGTTGACAAGATCAAACGGAGCCTTTGCGTTCTTCGGAAGAAGCGCACCGATTAACACACGGCCTGGCGTCGTTTCATAGCGTTTGAAAACTTCGCTGCCATGTTCGTCAATCTGAGGGATACGAGCCGTAACTTTGGCATGCAAATGGACATGCCCGCTATCCAGCGCGTATTGTACCTCTTCAATTGAACTAAAGGTCATGCCCTCACCGGTCATGCCTTCCCGCATGATAGTCGTGTAATAAAGCCCAAGGATCATGTCCTGAGACGGAACGATAATCGGCGCACCGTTTGCAGGTGACAGGACGTTATTGGTGGACATCATCAAAACCCGCGCCTCAAGTTGGGCCTCAAGGCTCAACGGCACGTGCACAGCCATCTGGTCACCGTCAAAATCCGCGTTAAACGCAGAACAGACCAGAGGGTGCAGCTGGATCGCCTTGCCTTCGATAAGAACGGGTTCAAACGCCTGAATGCCCAGACGGTGCAATGTCGGTGCACGGTTGAGCATCACAGGATGTTCACGGATCACTTCATCCAAGATATCCCAAACTTCAGGACGTTCTTTTTCGACCAACTTCTTGGCCTGTTTTACAGTGCTTGATAGGCCTTTGGCCTCAAGGCGGCTGTAAATAAATGGTTTAAACAGTTCGAGCGCCATCTTTTTGGGCAAACCGCATTGATGCAGTTTTAATTCAGGTCCTGTCACGATCACCGAACGACCGGAAAAGTCGACACGTTTTCCCAAAAGGTTTTGACGGAACCGGCCCTGTTTGCCTTTGAGCATATCGGACAGCGATTTCAATGGACGTTTATTCGCCCCTGTGATCACACGGCCCCGACGTCCATTGTCGAACAACGCATCCACAGATTCCTGAAGCATCCGCTTTTCGTTACGCACGATGATATCGGGCGCGCGCAATTCGATCAGGCGCTTCAGGCGGTTGTTACGGTTGATCACCCGACGATAAAGGTCGTTCAGATCTGATGTCGCAAAGCGGCCTCCATCCAATGGCACCAAGGGGCGCAGCTCTGGTGGAATGACCGGTACAACCGTCAGGATCATCCATTCCGGCCGGTTGCCAGACTCCAAAAAGCTTTCGACAACTTTAAGCCGTTTGATGATTTTCTTGGGCTTCAATTCACCGGTGGCTTCTTTAAGTTCAGCGCGCAGCTGTTCTGCTTCTGCCTCCAGATCGATGGCTGCAAGCATTTCACGGATCGCCTCAGCACCGATATTGGCAGTGAATGCATCCATGCCATAGGTGTCTTGCGCGTCCATAAATTCTTCTTCGCTCATCATCTGCCCGTAGGACAGATCCGTAAGACCGGGTTCAATCACCACATAGTTTTCGAAATAAAGAACGCGTTCGAGATCGCGCAGCGTCATGTCAAGCATAAGACCGATACGCGACGGAAGTGATTTCAAAAACCAGATATGTGCCACGGGTGAAGCCAATTCGATATGGCCCATGCGCTCGCGGCGCACTTTCTGAAGGGTGACTTCAACACCGCATTTTTCACAGACAACACCACGATATTTCATCCGCTTATATTTGCCACAAAGGCATTCATAATCCTTTGTAGGACCAAAAATACGCGCGCAGAACAATCCGTCACGTTCAGGTTTAAACGTACGATAATTGATCGTTTCAGGTTTTTTGATTTCGCCGAAAGACCACGATAAAATCCGCTCCGGACTTGCCAATGACACTTTGATTTCGTCAAAGACCTTAGGAGAGGTCATTGGATTAAAAGGGTTATTTGTAAGTTCCTGGTTCATTTTGATTTCCTCAAATTAGGGACGAAGGGGGGATCACTAGGCGAAGGCCTAGTGATCTTCCTCCGCGTCCAGGAGTTCCATATTCAGGCCAAGGCCGCGGACTTCTTTGACAAGCACGTTAAAGCTTTCGGGCACGCCCGCTTCAAAGTTATCATCGCCTTTGACAATCGATTCATAGACTTTCGTCCGGCCTGCGACGTCATCAGATTTAACAGTGAGCATTTCCTGCAGCGTGTAAGCTGCGCCATAGGCTTCGAGCGCCCAGACTTCCATTTCACCAAAACGCTGACCACCAAACTGGGCTTTACCACCAAGCGGCTGCTGTGTGACAAGGCTGTAAGGACCGGTAGAACGCGCGTGGATTTTATCGTCCACAAGGTGATGCAGTTTCAGCAGGTATTTCACGCCAACTGTCACCGGACGGCTGAACTGTTCACCCGTACGTCCATCAAACAGGATCGACTGACCCGATGTGTCAAATCCAGCCCGCATCAGCGCATCATTGACATCACCTTCCTTAGCGCCATCAAAAACCGGTGTCGCGATGGGCACGCCATTGATAACGTTGGTCGCCGCCTCGATAAGAGCGTCTTCCGACATATCACCGATACCACCTTCATAGGCTGCATCGCCATAAGCAAGCTGCATCGCTTCGCGCACAGGCGTCAAATCCCCTGAGCGACGATAGTCCTGAAGCGCTTCATCGATCTTGAGACCCAATCCGCGGGCAGCCCAGCCCATGTGAGTTTCAAGAATCTGGCCCACGTTCATCCGTGACGGCACCCCAAGAGGGTTCAGGCAGAAATCAACCGGCGTTCCGTCGGCAAGGAAAGGCATGTCTTCCATTGGGACGACTTTTGAAATCACCCCTTTGTTTCCATGACGTCCAGCCATTTTATCACCGGGCTGAAGTTTGCGTTTCACTGCAATGAAGACTTTGACCATTTTCATGACCCCGGGTGGAAGATCATCCCCGCGGCGGACTTTTTCCACTTTGTCTTCAAAACGGGCATCCAGCGTGCGTTTTTGCGTTTCATATTGATCATGAAGCGCTTCGACGATCTGTGCGTCCCCTTCATCTGCAATCGCCAATTGCCACCACTGACCTTTGGACAGCATGCTGAGCAAATCTTCGTCGATGGTCGAATTGGGTTTAACACCCTTTGGACCTTTGACGGCTGTTTTACCCATGATCAGTGTTTTCAACCGCGCATAGATATTGCGATCCAAAATCGCCAATTCGTCATCGCGATCTCGCGCCAGACGTTCGACTTCTTCGCGTTCGATCTGAAGCGCACGCTCGTCTTTTTCAACACCATGGCGGTTAAAGACACGCACTTCCACGACAGTTCCAAAGTCACCCGGTTTCACGCGCAAGGAGGTATCACGCACATCAGAGGCTTTTTCCCCAAAAATGGCGCGCAGAAGTTTTTCTTCCGGCGTCATCGGGCTTTCGCCTTTGGGCGTAATTTTACCCACAAGGATATCACCCGGCTCCACGTCAGCACCAATATAAACGATGCCAGCTTCGTCCAGATTGCGCAGTGCTTCTTCACCCACATTGGGAATATCGCGCGTGATTTCCTCTGGGCCAAGCTTTGTATCGCGTGCGGCGACTTCAAACTCTTCTATATGAACCGACGTAAAGACATCATCACGCGCAACACGCTCTGAAATCAGGATCGAGTCTTCATAGTTGTATCCGTTCCACGGCATAAATGCGACAACGACGTTCTTACCAAGTGCCAATTCCCCAAGGTCGGTAGACGGCCCGTCGGCAATCACCTCTCCTTTGGAAACCTGCTGGCCCACTTTCACCAACGGACGTTGGTTAATACAGGTGTTCTGGTTCGAACGCTGGAATTTGCGCATGCTGTAGATGTCCACGCCTGCATCGCCGATTTCAAGATCTTCTGTCACTCGGATCACGATACGCTGCGCATCCACTTGGTCAATCACACCAGCGCGTTTGGCCATAATCGCAGAGCCAGAGTCGCGCGCAACAACACCTTCGATCCCCGTTCCCACAAGCGGCGCTTCTGCGCGCAGCAATGGCACGGCTTGACGCTGCATGTTGGATCCCATCAAAGCGCGGTTCGCGTCATCATTTTCAAGGAATGGAATGAGTGATGCCGCCACAGAGACGAGCTGTTTTGGGCTCACGTCAATAAGATCAACGCTTTCGCGCGGTGCCAGTGTGTAATCGCCGGATTGACGGGTGCTGACGAGTTCGTTTTCAAACCGGCCTTCACTATCCAATTTAGCATTTGCCTGAGCGACCGTGTGCCGCATTTCTTCGGTCGCGGACATGTAATGCACTTCGTCTGTGACCTTTGCATCCTTTACGATCCGGTAAGGCGTTTCAATAAACCCATATTTATTGACACGGGCAAAAGTAGCCAAAGAGTTAATCAACCCGATATTTGGCCCTTCTGGTGTTTCGATCGGACACATACGACCATAATGCGTCGCATGAACGTCACGCACCTCAAAGCCCGCGCGTTCCCGGGTCAAACCTCCTGGCCCAAGCGCAGACAAACGCCGTTTATGTGTCACTTCGGACAGTGGATTTGTTTGGTCCATGAACTGCGAAAGCTGGCTTGAACCAAAGAATTCACGCACTGCAGCTGCGGCCGGTTTGGCGTTGATGAGATCCTGCGGCATGACCGTATCAATCTCAACAGAGGACATGCGTTCCTTGATCGCGCGCTCCATGCGCAAAAGACCGACACGATACTGGTTTTCCATAAGTTCGCCGACCGAGCGCACACGACGGTTGCCGAGGTGGTCAATATCGTCCACTTCGCCTTTGCCATCGCGCAATTCCACCAAGGCTTTGATGCAGGCGACGATGTCTTCTTTGCGCAGCGTGCGCTGTGTGTCTTCGGCATCAAGTGCAAGACGCATGTTCATTTTCACACGACCAACGGCAGACAGGTCGTAACGTTCGCTGTCAAAAAAGAGTGTATCAAACAGCGCAGAAGCCGCCTCAACCGTAGGGGGCTCACCAGGACGCATAACGCGATAAATATCCATAAGCGCGGTTTCGCGGCTCATGTTTTTGTCTTGCGCCATTGTCGTGCGGATGTAGGGGCCGACATTCACATTGTCGATATC
>Ga0075480_10002242_pt1 | contig 12436 bp, 3 predicted proteins | sample DEB08_DNA_7_FD_81590 | JGI IMG/M metagenome (GOLD analysis project Ga0075480, IMG submission 81590) | Aqueous microbial communities from the Delaware River and Bay under freshwater to marine salinity gradient to study organic matter... | ecosystem: Environmental > Aquatic > Marine > Coastal ... | reverse complement strand
GATTATACTAATTTCAACTTTTTACTAGAAAATTATGGAGTTGAAGAATACAATAAAGAATATATTTTAGAAACAATACTGTTTTTAGACAGTAGAGCCATCGAAATATCTCAGAAAAAATTAAAAGCTGAGTATGATAAGATGAAAAGAAGAAGTTAATGGCAGATACAATTACATTTGAGATTAGAGCTACTGCTAAAGGGTTTGATATTGTTCAGAAAAAACAAAAAGAATTAACAAAAAATACTGAAGAACACGGAAAAGCCACTGATAGAACAACTAAAAAATCAAAAGACTATGATAAACAAAATAAGTCTATTTATCAAGGTAATTTAGCAACTTCAAAAAGTTTCTCAAAAATGAATCAAACTATAGGATCTGGTTCTTCAGGTCTTGTAGGTGCTTATGCAACATTAGCTGCTAACGTTTTTGCTGCTACAGCTTTATTTACAGCTTTACGACAAGCTTCTCAAGTAGATCAATTAATAGAAGGATTGGATGCACTTGGAAGAGCCTCAGGCAATAATTTAAGATTATTAGGAGAAGGTATTAAAGCAGCTTCGGGCGAAGCCATTGCTTTAGACCAAGCATTACGAGTTGCTTCTGTAGGAGCATCGGCTTCTTTTAGTGGAGAGCAGTTAGAAGGACTAGCAACAGTTGCTAGATCTGCTGCGATTGCACTTGGACGAGATGTAGGAGATGCAATTGACAGGCTTGCTCGAGGTGCTGCTAAATTAGAACCTGAAATTTTGGATGAATTAGGTATCTTTGTAAGATTAGACGATGCATCTGCAAAGTATGCTGCCTCTATAGGTAAATCTACTTCAGAACTAACTCGATTTGAACAACGACAAGCTTTTGCTAATGAAATCATTTCTCAAGGTACTGAAAAATTCTCAGAAATAGGAAATGCAGTAGATGTATCTCCTTTTGATCGATTAGCCGCAACTCTTGCGGACTTAGGAAGAACATTTATAGGTTTCTTTAATACTGTGCTAGGTCCTCTAGCAGGGTTTCTTTCACAAAACACAGTTGCTTTAGCAGGGTTAACTGCTATGTTAACAAAAGGTATTATTACCAGTGCTTTACCTGTGCTTAATACTTTTGCGAAAAAAGCATCAGAAGCCGCAGCAGCAGCTGTTGGAAGTGTAAGCGCAACTCAAAGAGCCATAGAACAACAAATTAATGCAATTGGTAAAGGAAGGGAAAGAATTAAAGGAATTCGTGGAGAATATGCAAAAAACTTTAACGCAATTAAAAAAGGAAAAGCAACTGTCGAACAACTAAAAGCAGCAAATGTAGACTTAAATGAGTATATACTTAGCAGAAGTAAGATGCTAGATGATAAGGTTGTTAAAAATACAGCACTTATTAAAAAACGAGTAGAAGCAGCAAGGAGAGAACTTGATGTAAATAAACAATTAATCGGTTTACAGCAACAAAGAACTGCAGGCTCAGGTACAATACAAACTGCAGAAGCAGGGAAAAAGTTTTCAAACCAACAACAAAAAATATTTGGCGATTTAGATAAAGATCCAAGTATAAAAGGATATTTTAAACAATTTAAACGTTCAAGAGTAGTCAATAAAAGATTTAGAAGAGACATGAATGCAAATGGAGCAACAGTTACACTTTTTGGCAGTAAAATGGGATTTTTACAAAAGCCATTAAAATTTGCAACTATTTCAGTAAAACAATTCGGATTTAGTGCAAAATTTGCAATTAAAGGACTATTTACAGCCATTCCTGTAATCGGACAACTACTTCTAGTAATAGATTTATTAATAGCAGGACTCAAAAAAGCAGTGAGCTTTTTGGGAGATTTTGGCAAAGAAGCAACAAGATTAGAAACTTCAACAAAAGCTTTAAATGCACAAATGAAATTTGTAGCCGAGAATACAAATGAATCAGCTTTAGCAGGTAAATCAGCCGCCGAAGCCTTAATAGTTTCTGGAAATGCTACTCAAGAATTAGTCAAAAGAACAAAAGAACAAGTAGACGCAACAAAAGAGTCTAGAAAAGAAACAAGTGCATTTGGTAAATTAGTACAAGGAGTATTCTCAATACTTGGATTTCAAGTAACAAAATTCATGTTAATGTTCAACGGCTTAGATGGAATATTTACAAGAATAGGAATAAGATTTTCTATATTTGCAGCACAATTCCTGAAAGATTTTTCTTTTGTAATAAATCTTGCAATTAGAGGAATTAATTTACTTAACAAAAACTCAGGTATACCACCCATAGAGTTAATAGATAAAGGAGAGCAAGAAAAACGAATTCAAAATTTAACAAAAGAATTAGATAATATGGCGGTTGAAAGAACAAAACTATTATCACAAGATTCTTTAAATATTTTTGGACAAGATGCTGGACAAAGTCAAGCTCTTGAAGCTTTTATAACTCAATTAAATACAGCAGGAAGAGGAGCTGAAGAACTACAAAGCTTTTTAGGAGTAGATAATATTAATACTTTTGCTAGTGCAATAGAACAAGCAAATTCTTCAGGCAGTCTAGCTGGTTTTAGCCCAGGAGTACAACAAATAATAAAAGATTTAGGTTTATTTAATGACTCAGTATTAGACACTAGCGAACTAGTAGATTTACTTTCAGAATCTTTAGCAAAAGGGACAGAAGAAACAAGAAAAAATTCTACAGAACTCCAAAGCTTAACAGAAACTCTTAAAAATGGTAAAGAAAAAACAGCAGAGTTTTTTAACTCCTTTAATAAAAAATCACTTTTTTCAAATTTTCAAACTCAATTAAATGCTGTAAACGCAGACATACAAAATTTAGGTAAAAATTCAGAAAATGACGCAGCTATTATTGAAACACTAGGAAAAGGCCTTGCAGGTTCGTTTGAAGATTTTATAAATAATTCAGCTCAAATAAAACCAATAATGGAAAAAGTTAATGAAGAACTTGACATTATGAAGTTTGCAGGTATAGAAATCACAGAAGAAATAAGAAACGAAGTTAAAGCTGCTGAAGGACTTGCAGAACCTTATAAAAAGGCTTTTAAAGAGGCAAAAACTTTAGTAGATGAAATAGTACGTGCCCAGTTAGGCGACGCCGCTAGAATAAAAAGTTTACAAGAACAAGAAAAAATAGTACAATCTATAGGAAAAGGCACAGCAGCAGCAGCTAGACAAGCAATTTCACTATCTAATCAACAGGTAGCAATTAATACTAAAAGATTCCAAGATGAAATAAAATTTCAAGAACAAACACTTGGATTGAGTAAAGGACAAGAACTATCAGTAGAACAGTTAGCAAAACTATCACAAGAAGATCAACAAAAATACTTTACTTTATTAGATCTTAGAACTAAATTAAATACAGAAGTAAAAAAACAAATATCAGCAGAAGAAGAACTTGCTATTGCAGGAAAAGCAACAGTGGAATTTCAATTAAAAGCACTTAAGCTCACTGAAGCACAAACAGATGCAGCAAACGCTCAAGCAAAAGCAACTATGATTCTTAGTAATATTGAAAAAGGAAGAGGAGGAGCTTTATCTGCCGCTCAACAATTCGAAATACAGAAAAAAGTTGCGGAACAAAAAATAAAACAGGCAGAAAAAGAAAAAGAATTAATGGAAAGCAGACTTGAGTTTGAAATAACAATCGCAGATTTACGACTACTTGCAAATGGTATAGAAGAAGATGCAAGAAAACTACTGTTAAAAGACTTAAGAGAACAACTTGAGCTGCAAACAAAAATAGCAGGTGAAAAAATAAAAGTCGCTAAAGAAGAACAAAAAACTATTGGAGCAGGTAACTTTACAGGACTACAAAGTACAGGAAGTTTTGCGGCTCAAAACGACGCTTTTGATCTTGCACAAAAAGAACTCGACACATCAGCAGGTAAAACTACTCAAGGAAGATTAGAAATTATGAATGAGGCACTGGCACCAATGAGAGAATCTTTGGAAGCTTTAGGACCTGAAGGATCTTTGATATCTACTGCTCAGCAAGGTATGATGACACTAGCTTCTTCTTTTGACATAATTAAAGATAAAGGAGTAGGAAGTGCAGAAGGATTGGCTGCAATAGGTAATGCAGTTACTGCAGTAAGCGCAATAATGCAAGCCAGTGCAAAAGCTCAAGTAGCAGAAGTAGACAGCCAAATAGAAGCAGAAAAAAGAAGAGACGGTAAATCAAAAGAATCTGTCGCAAGAATAGCAGCACTAGAAAAGAAGAAAGAACAAATACAAAGAAAAGCATTTGAACAGAAGAAAAAGATGGATATTGCCTCTGCTCTTATTAGTACCGCATTAGGGGTTACAAGAGCCTTAGAACTAGGACCTATAATTGGACCTATTTTAGCAGTTGCTCAAGTAGCTATGGGTATGGCTCAAGTTGCAATGATAAGGAAACAACAATTCCAAGGAGGAACTTCAGAGGCATCTGCCCCACAAACAGCTATAAATATTGGGGGACAACGAAGCAATAAAGTAGATGTTTCACAAGCAGCTTCAGCAGGAGAAACTGCATACTTACGTGGTGGTATGGGAATTGGAAGTAATGCAAATAACTTTATTGGTGCAGCAATGGGAAGAAAAGGATATGCAAACGGTAGCGATGGAGTAACGGTTGGAGAAAGAGGACCTGAAGTTATTAGTCCTTCATCACCAATTGACATAACTCCAAACTATGCACTTGGTAAAAATAACAGCATGAACCTAACTTTCAATGTAAGCGCATTAGATGGAGCAAGTGTACAAGAAGTATTAACAAACAATCAAGGAGCAGTAGTAGCAGCAATAAGAGATGCTGCTAACTCCTATGGACAAGATTTTTTACCTGATGTAAATGTCGGGTATGGAGGAGATGGATAATGGCATCATTTAGCAATTTTGCAAATAGATTACCAGATCCTGCTTATGGAATAAATGAAGCAGGACAAAATGTAAATTCAGCAGCTAATTACGGACCAGGCTTTGCTTCTGTAACTTTTACAAAAGAGCAACCTACTATGATGTCTCGAACAAATAGTGGAAGAGTTGTTACTCGTAGTTTAGTAGGAGAAACATTAAAAATAGGAATTACATATAATCCACTTACTCGTGCTCAGTTTGAACCAGTTTATTCTTTTTTAACAGAGAAAAAAGGTAGATTAAAACCTTTCTTTGTTTCTTTACCACAATATGCAGATGCTCAAGATTCTACTTTTTCTGGAAGTATTACTGTTGACGGAGCTTATGCTGCTGGACTAGATAACTTTTTAGCAGATCATTCTTCACTAACAGGTACTCCAAAAAGAGGAGACACTTTTACAATTACTGATAGTGCAAACAGCAATCATACAAAACTTTATACAGTTACAAGAGTACAGACAAACTCAGATTATTATTCTGGAGAGTCACAACCTTCTGCAGATCAATATCGAATATACTGTCAACCAAATCTAATATATAGTGTATCAGACAATAGTACACTTAATTTTGTTTCTCCGCTTGTAAGAGTTATTCAAGCTTCAGACGTAAGAGAATACTCTTTAGGAACAAATAATTTATATACTTTTTCACTTAGCTTAGAGGAGGCTCAACCCTAATGGCTACTGAACGTTCTGTTAATTCTACAATTCGTACAACTCTAATAAATAATGAGCCTTTTGAATACGCACATCTTGTAAAATTTGAACGCCCACAACTTCCTAATGCAAATAATACTTTTTCTACAAATGCAAATAAGTTTGTATATCTTACTGATGGAGCAAGAGATATAAGTTTTGATGATGGATCAACAAATGATTCTGGAAGTGCAAATGGATCTCAAATATACCGAGCAAATAAACTATTAAATGTAACAGGCTATAAAGAAAGTATGCAAGCAAAAGCTTCAAGCATGACTTTAACAATAGCAGCAGAAACATTAGGAACTTCTGTATCTGGTAATTTAACTTTCTCTGGAAGTACTATTACTTGCTCTACTCTTATTGATTTTGTAGAAGAAGGCTTTAAAGAAGGTGATAAGATAAAGCTAGAGGCAAATGATGGTGCAGGCTCAAATCATAATAAAATCTTTTTAATTACAGGATTTACAAATTCAAATCAAAATATAACAATCGAAACTTTAGATGATGCTTTTACTTCAAACGCTACAGGAGAATTATATACAATATCTTTAGAATCTGAAGAAATAAAAGGTCCTCTTATTGCGAGAGGCACTGACTTAGCAAACCCTAGTTTTCTTAATAAAAATGTAGAAGTACACAAAGTATTTATTGATCCAGATACTGGAGAAATCAAAGGAAATGCAAGTATTCTTATTTTTAAAGGACTCATTACAAAAACAAATATAAACGAAGATCCTTCAAAATCTAGTAGAGTAACATGGACATTAAATAGTCATTGGGCAGATTTTAGTAGAATACAAGGTCGAATGACTTCGGATGAGACACACCGAGCATTAACTGCAGAAGGAACACCCCAAAGAGATGCAGCTCTTAAAGTAGACTATGCAGATGATATGGGATTCATGCATGGAGACACAAGTGTAAATGTATTAGCAACTTATCAAGAAAAATACTATGAACCAAAACTAAAAACATCAAGTCATGGACTTTTTGGTGTTAAGAAAAAAGTTCAAATGACAATGGAAGAAAAGTTTCGTGATAGAGATGTAAAACTTGCTGTTGAAATGTCAGCAAAATATTTACCTGTTGTTTATGGTGTTCGCAAACTTCCAGGTATTCCTGTATTTGCAGACACCCCTTCTAATGATCCCGATACAATTTATGTTGTATATGCAATCTGTGAAGGAGAAGTAGAAGCACTTTATGATATTTATATTGATGGTCAACCTCTTATATGTCTAAATAAAGCAGATTTTGATGATAGAAATACAACAGTATCAGAACCAAGTAGTGCAGTACTTTGTGCAGGCCGAGCAGATAGAGGAGAAACTCTATCGGGCTCTGTTGCAACAACATCAACCATTAATAATTATCTACCAGGTAAAAATGCTTTCGTAGGAGAAGATTACGCTGCTGATAGTGGAGAGTTTGGAGATCAATATGATTTTCAGTTAGCAGAATGGAAAGCAGCTATATCAGGCGGGTACCAAGATTTAGCAAGTAGTGTCTCTGTTTCAGGAGGATCTACTAATGATGTAGGTATTCGTAATGGTCAACAATTTCAAATACAAAATCCTCAAAGTATAAAATTATGGTTTCATTCAGGAAGATTTGATCAAGAAGCAAACTCTAAATTAATTTCTATTGCTGAAGGAACTAAATTCAAAAGACAACTAGACTACTTTACAAGTGATGAAGAATACTGGTCACCAAATCATAGATTATTAGATACAACTTACGTAGTTGCAGAAATAACAGTAACAGAGGAATCTTCAGATATACCAGAATTAGAGTTTGTTGTTAAAGGAAAAATACATGAAAACTATAATTATGATTACAAATATAGACATGATGATCTTTCTCATTCAAGTGAAACTGCCTCTGACTTTATTGTTGGTGAATCCGTAACTTTTTATAGAACAAGTGATGACACCGTTTTAAATACAACAACAGTAAAAGACATTTATAAAATGGCAAATCCAGAAACGGGAAGTATGATGGATGTAATACGATTTGGAGCCAGACCCTATGATGCAACAAATTTTCCATATGTAGATGACGTTCCTACTTACACTGAATTTTATGCAAAAGATACAAGTAATAATACTTGGCATATGCTTACTTTTAATCATACAGATTTAACTGATGCATTACCAACTCAAGGCTCTAGTATTAGTTCTATTGCTAGAAATAGTGAAACAGGAAAAATAGAACTAACAATGGCGGATACAACATTGAGTGGAGTGACTCAATTTAAAATAGTTGGAACAGGAAATGGACAATTTCAAAATATTGAAAATAACACTATAACAGGAACCTATTCGAATCAAGTCATTACATTAGATGTTATTGTCAATACGCTCTCTGGTAGCGATACAATTTCATCTGGAAGAGTGATTGAAAGTCGTACTATACAGCTACCGAGTTCCGCTTCTAGTTCTGATGATTTCTATAATAACGAAGTTATTGAAGTAACTGCAGGCACAGGTGTGGGACAAAAAAGAACAATTATAGATTATGATGGAACAACAAAAATAGCAACACTTAGAGCGAACTTTGTAAATCATCCAACTTCTTCTAGTACTTATAATATTTCAGGTAGAGCTAAAGACTTGCGAGCAGGTAATAATCCAGCAATGCAAACTTTAGATTATCTTACTGCAACAACTTATGGTAAGGGCTTATCTTTAGATGATTTATCTTTAGAAACTTTTACTAATGCAGCTCGAACTTGTGATACAAGATCAGAAATAACAATTTCTGCAACAACAAGCCCTTCTGTAGGAGATGAGTATTTTCATACCGCAGATGGATCTTCATCTGGAGATATAATAGCAAGAGGAACAGTAAAGTCAGTAACAGCTACAACTACTCACTATCAAGTAGTATTAGAAGATGTACACGGACAGTTTCAGCGTTTATGGAATAACTGGTCTTACTATGAAGTAGGAGATATTATATACACACAAGGAGATGGAAATATATTTAGAGTTACTTCCGCAGGTTATATAGGTACAAAACCTACAAATGCTCTTCCTCAAGGCACTACTTACATTAATAATGTAACATTTTATAAAACAGGGGATACATCAACAACTTTAACAACTTTTTATAAGAAATATATAGAAAAACATTCTTTATATAATGCTGATTTTGTAAAATATTGGAGATGGCTTGGATGGGCGCACGATAATCAAAGATGGGTAACTCGTCATCAAATGAACACAGTTATAGAAACTACTAGTCCGCTATTTGAAAATACTAATAGTATGTTAGAACATTATAATGGTATACTATCATACTCAAACGGCAAATATGAGTTAGAAATTGAAGCACAAGAAAATGCACCTGCGGATAATGGAGTTTATCATATAACTCAGTCTGATATTATTGGTAATTTAAATGTAACAGATGATCCAAGTAGAAAAAGTTTTAATACAATTAATGCAAGTGTAAGCGACCCAGGGAATAAATGGTCTAATACTTCAGTTTCTTTTTATAATTCAGACTTTGTTAAAGCAGATAGAAATATAGTAAAAACAGGTAATATTAAATTTAGTGGAATAACAAATTATTGGAACGCTAGAATAAATGCTGAAAAGTTTTTACGAGAATCAAGATTTCCTCTACAAATAAGTTTTACTACTATGCCAAAAGGCATATTAATGAAAGCAGGTCAAGTATTAAAACTAGATTATATTAGATTTGGATGGACAGGTAAATTATTTAGAATTGTAGATTTAGATATACAACCAGATTGTTTAGTAAGAATATCAGCAGTAGAATACAATGATGATATGTATGTTATATCAAATGCTAGACAAACAGGCGTTACAAACACAGAAATACCAGGAACAGCACAAACTGGCGCTCCTGGCGCTCCTACAGCACTAACTGCAAGTACAGATAAGTTTGGAACAACAGTACTAAATTGGACAAGAGCAAGTACTTTTGTAGAAGCTACTGATTGTACAGAAATATGGGCATCAGACGTAAATGATCGATTAGATTCTAGTGCTGTAAAAGTAGGAGAAGCGGATGATGAAACAACGTTTTCTCACTCAATTGGAGCAGAAGCCGCTAAATATTATTGGATTCGACATAAAAGACTTGTAAGAAAAAGAAAATCAAAATCAAAAGGAAATATATTTTCAGCTTTCTTTCCTTCAAGCGCAACTGGAGGAGTGGCGGGTACAGCCTTACAGGCGGCAGCAATAACAGTTACTATTACAAATCCAAGTATGACTCTGCAGGAAACTTCTGCAGGAACTATTAACTATACTGGCTCAGGAACAGACATTCAAGTTTTATTAGGAGAAACTGTACTTACTGCTGATCAAGATGGAGCACAAGCAAATAATACTTTTAGAGTATCAGCTGTTGCGTCAAATATAACAGCAGGAACTTCAACAGTTATAAATGATGCAAATAGTAATCCTACAATTGTTCGTTTTGGCGATCACGATGACGCACTCACAGATACTCCTGTTATAACATATACAATTACAGTAAAAAATGGAGTAGGATCAACAATCATATTAACAAGATTCCAACATTTTGCTGTAGTAACAGACGGTGTTGTAGGAGCAGATGGACTATCTATTGTACCAACAAATGGTACTCATAACTTTGTAGGAGACTCTACAGGAGCCGCAAGTGCAACTAGTTTTTCATGTGAATTTGATATAAGAGAAGGAACTACAACATTTACTTATGACGGCACTACTCCATATGGAGATAATACTTTCAGATATGGAACTCTAACAGATACAAATGTAGTTTCAGCAGTTTCAAGCAGCGGAGTAATTACAATCACAGGAAGTTCTAGTATCCTTTCAGGCACAGGGGCTGGAAATGAAGAAGGAAGTATAGCAGTACCAATTTACGATAACTCAGATGATACTTTACTTACAACTCAAATTATATCTTTAACAAAAACAACTGCGGGAGCTGATGGAACATTTGGACAAAGAGGTGGAAGTATCTTTACTTTTGAAGAAAGTACTACATCAGCAATCAGTGCAACAAATGCTTCTAATTTTGCAGATAGTAATTTTTCAAACGCAGATGCAGTAGCAATAGGTACAGCTGTAATTGCAGCTTCAGAAGATAATGATTTAGTTTCAAATGATAGAATAACTGTTACAGACAATTCAGCAAATAAAGCAGGTACAAGAGTATATACAGGAAGTAGAGTTACATCTGCATCTTCTTTACAAGCCTCTGATTTTAGTGCTTTAGTTGTAGAAACTTTTGATGGCTCAGTAATTGTAGACGGCACTTTATCCGCAAATAAATTATCAGCAAATACAACTTTAACAAATAATTTAAGTGTTGGTAGTAATATGATTCTTGCTAGCGGTGGAAAGTTTTATTCACAAAATAAAACCTCATTTGCAGATACAGACGGTGGTCTTTATATGGATGGCACTGGAGATTTTCATGTAGGAGACTCAAATAGTTTTATTAAATTTGATGTTTCTGGAGAAAGTCTTGCAATTAAAGCAGACACAATTCAATTTAGCTCAGGTGTGAATGTTTCAACTTTTGACGGACTTTATTCAAGTTTAACAGGTACACCTACTTTATTTAGTGGATCTTGGAATGATTTAACTGATACTCCATCTTTTGTAGATTTAACCTTAAATGGAAGTACATATAGCCCCATAGGAACTTCAGTATCTTTAACAACAGAAGAATTAGGGGTAACAAGTGCTTATCTAGCAGGAAAAGATGCTCTAGTATTTGGACAAACAAGTATACAAGGTGGAAGAATCAAATTACTTTCTAGTGGTAAGTTAGATGCAGATACCACTTCTAGTTCTACTACTTTAGATACTAGTGCGATAGAAATTAATGCACATACTCAACAAATAATTATTTCGGATAGTTCATAATGGCAAGGAGAGTATTATTAGGAAAAGAAGGTAGTAACTACGTTCTGAAAGTTTCCAAACCGACAGTTGATGTAATTGACGATACAATTAATGATGAAGATTACTTATTTAATTCTGAAAATTATCGTGCTGGAGTAATTCGATCAAATTCAACTTATACTAGTATGTCAACTTCAGGAGTTGATTTGCCAACTACATCAGATGCAAACAATAATGCCTATATTCCTGCATTTATTATTTCAGAAAAAGGAGCATTTTATCCACAGGCAAGATTTGACGAACAATACGGTTCTGGGGGTGCATCAGGAGGTAATATACGAGGAAGATTTATTAACTGTTTAAATACTGCAGCAGGAGGTGGGTTATTTCAGTTTTCTCTCAATGCAAGTGGAACAACAAAAAATAAAGTCATACCTTATTTTGTAGATGTTGATGGTATGACGGATCCAAGACCTGGCGAAGGAAGCGGTACTTATCCCTTTTTAGTAGCACGATCTAGAAGTTCTTCAGATGGCAATGTAAAAATTCAAATGTTAGGAATACCGTGTCAATTTGGAAAGATGATAAATGATACAACTCTTTTTGGAAATTCCGTTTTAACAGGAACAAATACAGGAGAGGGAGGCTCTTCTGGAGGAGGAACAGCTACCGCTCCCACAATTTCAGGTACTACAAGAACTGCACGAAATAATACAAATGATACTGTTGCGGTTACTGCAGTAAGTGGTACAAACAATTCAGGAACAATTACTTATGCACAAAGCACTACAAATTCACCTGCAGGACTAACTTTTCAAAGTTCAAATAGTTTTAGCCAACCCAGAGGTACAACAAGATATTATTTTGCAAAACAAAGTAATCTTGTTTCAGGTACTGCTGGAACAAATCATATACATATTTCAGCTGCAGTAGATTTAACACCTACAGGTTTTAATAACTTAGCTGCAACTGCAGCAAGCGG
>Ga0075480_10002241_pt1 | contig 12436 bp, 12 predicted proteins | sample DEB08_DNA_7_FD_81590 | JGI IMG/M metagenome (GOLD analysis project Ga0075480, IMG submission 81590) | Aqueous microbial communities from the Delaware River and Bay under freshwater to marine salinity gradient to study organic matter... | ecosystem: Environmental > Aquatic > Marine > Coastal ... | reverse complement strand
ACGAATATACGCGATATGGTTTTTCCCAACTTATAGATTGTGGTGTTGACATTCTTCAGCCAGATATGATGTGGTGCGGAGGGATGACCGAAGCAAGGCGAATTACAAATATGGCTGCAACACAAGACATACCTGTTATCCCTCATGGCAGTGGTGTTTATGCTTTTCATCATCAGGTTTCTTTTCCAAATACCCCTTTTGCTGAATTTTTGATGTTAAGTCCAGAGGGAGATATTGCAACTCCGCAGTTTGGCTCGCTTTTTAAGGATGAGCCTTTGCCAATAAATGGCAAGCTTGTTCTTTCTAATGCTCCAGGTTTTGGAATTGAACTTAATAAGAAAGATTTAAAATTTATCCGTCCATTTGAACTATAGGTAATACGATTATGCTTAAAGGTGTTATTCCAATGCTACCAACGCCATTTGATGAAAATAAAAATATTATTTTTGATGATATTTCTTCATTAATTGAAAATCAAATTGAAATGGGTGCCCATGGTATATCTATACTTGGGTTGGGTGGTGAATCTAGTCTCTTATCATATGAAGAGCGAATAGCGGTTGCTGAATATACAGTTAAAGAGGTGGGAGGAAGGCTCCCAATAATTGCAGGCGTTGGTGCTTCAACTACTGAAGATACTTGTAATCTAGCAAAACATGCAGCTTCAAATGGTATTTCGGCAATAATGCTTGCTCCACGTCCAATTAAAACACAAACTAAAGCAGAACTTGTTGACTACTTCACAAGAGTATCAAAAGAAGCTGAGAATATTGATATTATGTTGCAAGACGCACCTGAATATCTAGGCATTGATATTAATAACGAATTAATGAAGTATCTAACGAATGAAATTAAAAATATTACCTATATTAAATCAGAAAAGCCACCAGTAAGTAATACAATCTTCAACTTAAAACAAACATTTTCTAAAGAAGATATTGGTATTTTTGGTGGGCAAGCAGCTGTAGGTTTTTTTGAGCTGCTAGAGTCAGGTGGAACTGGAACAATTCCAGGATGTGAGGCCACATCAATTCTAGTCAGAATTTGGGATGAATACCATTTAAATAAGAACAAAAAAAAGGCTATGGAAGTCTTTTATAAAGTCCTTCCTTTTTTTGTTTTTGAAATGCAGTCTCTTGAAATGTTTATAAAGTGCACTAAAACTGTACTTTTTCAAAAAGGAACTATTAGTTCAAACGTTACCCGTTTTGATTTAGAGCTTTCACCGGTTGCAAAGTCAATTCTGGACAGAAATATAAAACAATTAATTAGCATGGAGAAACAATGAAAGGAGATATAAATGTTAACTGAAGATCAAATAAAATTTTATAAAGAAAATGGTTATTTGCTAATTGAAAATGCAATTCCACCAAAATTATTAAAAGGTTTGCAAGATGTTACTGATGAGTTTGTAGAGTCATCAAGAAGTGTAACTGAAAATGATGATACCTATGATCTTTCAGATGATCATTCGAAAGAAAATCCAAGACTAAGAAGGTTGAAACAACCACATTTATTGCATAAGACATATGAGAATATAACTTTAGATGATTGTATTTTAGAGCCAGTATCTCAACTACTTGGAAATAATTTAAGGCGTGATCATACAAAATTAAATTTTAAATTACCTGGAGGTGGAGAGGCAATTGAATGGCATCAAGATTGGGCTTTTTATCCTCACACCAACGATGATATTGTTGAAGTGTCAATTTTTTTAGATGATTGTGAGGAGGATAATGGTCCGTTATTAGTTGTTCCGGGATCTCATCTTGGTCCTCTTGATGATCATCACCATAATGGATATTTTATTGGAGCAGTTGACCCTAAAAAATCTCATTATGATCTCAGCACTGCATCCAAATTTATTGCCAAGGCTGGTTCCATAAGTTTTCATCATGTGAGAGCCCTTCATGGTTCTACAAAAAATAATTCAAACAAATCAAGGCGGATGTTTTTTGTTGGTTACACTGCTGCCGACTCTTGGCCTTTAAAAGGGATTCTTGATTTGGGGTTGAAGCCTACAACAGGTGAAGATGACTTTGTTAAAAATATATTCGAAGTCTACAATAGAAATATTGTAAAAGGGCAGCCCTGCCTTGAAGCAAGAGTCGAGAGCAATCCTATTAAGATGCCTTATCCACCACCTCCATCTGTTGGATCAATCTATGAAAATCAAAGAGAGGTTTTAGGAAGATCTTTTGGAGAGTAGAATATTAATTTGTTTGTTTCAATTTACATGAAATTCAAGTGGGAGTAAGAATGGGAAGTTAATTTGAGTATCGACTTCAATTTTCATAATTGGAGTCATATATTCACCCCAACGCTTATTTACTTCACTGTTATTCAAGATGGATATCATTCTATCTAAATCATCTGTCTCAAAATAACCAAAAAGGTTTAATCCATGACGAAATATTGAATAATTTCTCATGCCTGCCTCTTGAATAAGTTCAATCATTTCTGGCCAGATTTCATCGTGTCTTTTTTTATATTCCTCCTCGTATCCGGTTCTTACCTCAAGAATCCACATATATGGTTTATCACTCATTTTTATCTCCTATATTAGAATTTGTTTTCTAAAAGTGCAATTAAGTTAACATTATTTTTAGAATATTATATATAATATACATTATAAAAGTACATATTCCACAGATCAATCTGCACTCTTTTTAAAATTTAAAGTAGAAGGTATAATCTTTTTTTTATTTAAATAAAGTACTAAATGGAACAAATTAAAAATCTTCATCGCTCACTATCTGATATTGCAACTGATTCCATAAGAAATGCAATAATACGTGGTGATTTTAAAATGGGTCAAGCGGTGACTGAAGCGGCACTTTCATCCACTCTTAATATTAGTAAAACTCCAGTTCGTGAAGCGCTCTCGAAGCTTGAATCAGAGGGGCTTGTGGTGTCAGAAAAGAATAAAGGTTATCGAATTTTTTCCTTATCCAAGCAAGAGTATATTGAACTTTCAGAATTACGCTTTGCGCTTGAATCTCAGGCTCTTAGGTATGGATTTGAACGTAATCATTCAATGTTGATTAAAGATCTTCAAGAGATTTTAGAAAACATGAGAGATTTTTTAAAGATTACAGATAGAGAAACATATCAAACTCTCGATAATGACTTCCATCATGTTTTTTTTAAATCTTGTGAAAATAGTACTATTACTAAAGTCTATAACAAGCATCAATCAGTAATTGTGGCTACGCGTCTTCGTAATCTAAAAAAAGAAAATATCAATAAAAAAACTTCATATGAGCAGCATAAAGAACTGCTTGATATGCTTATAAATCGTGATATTGACCAAGCAATTTTCTTACTTGAAAAACATATAGTTGACTATGCAAGAACATCCTTTGTAGAGCCTGAATTAATTTAAAGTTAAGCTTATCTCTTTTTAGAGCTATTTTACGAGTAAGAATTATTATGAATTTGAAAAACTGCCATAACGTTGAGGATTTTAGAGTTATGGCTAAAAGCCGTATTCCTTCTCCATTATTCCACTATATTGATGGTGGTTCAGATGACGAGTTAACTCTTAAAAGAAATTCAAAAGCGTTTGATGAATACTTTCTAGTGCCTAATGGCTTAGCTGACGTTTCTAATGTTGATCTTTCTACTAGTATATTAGGACAAAAAGTCAATTCACCTCTTTTTCTTGCACCAACAGGCATGAGTAGGTTATTTCATCATGATGGAGAAAGGGCGACATCACTTGCTGCTGAAAAGTTTGGTAGTTATTTTAGTCTTTCAACTTTGTCTTCTGTGAGTATAGAGGAGATTGGAAGCTTGACTAAAAGTCCTAAAATGTTCCAGATATATATTCATAAAGATCGTGCTCTAACTTATGAGCTCATAGAGAGATGTAAAAAAGCAAACTTTACATCGTTATGCTTAACGATTGATACAATTGTTGCAGGAAACAGAGAGAGGGACTTACGAACAGGAATGACGATGCCCCCTAAGTTTACTTTAGCTAGCCTATTTAGTTTTGGTATGCGACCCCGTTGGGTCTTTAACTATCTAACTCATGAAGGATTTAAGCTTGCTAATTTAGAGGGGAAAATTGAAAAAGGAACCAAGGAATCAATATCTGTTATTGATTATTTAAACTCTCAATTTGACACCAACCTATGCTGGGATGATGCTCAAAAAGCTATAGAGGCATGGGGTGGACCTTTTGCAATTAAAGGAGTGATGTCTGTCGAGGATGCAAAACGAGCTGTAGAAATAGGAGCAAGTGCAATTATGATAAGTAATCATGGTGGTAGGCAACTAGATTGTAGCCCTGCGCCTTTTGATCTTTTAAGTGATATTGTTGATGCAGTTGGAGGAAAGATTGAAATAATTTGTGATGGAGGAATAAGGCGTGGTACTGATGTACTTAAAGCGCTATCACTTGGGGCGAATGCATGTTCAATGGGAAGGCCATATCTTTATGGACTGGCATCAGCTGGTCAGCTGGGGGTCGAGGCGGTATTATCAAATTTTGAAGCTGAAATCAAACGAAATCTGATGCTTATGGGTGTCAACAATTTATCACAACTTGATAGATCAAATATTAGAAAAACATAATTTTTTCTATTAAAAATCAATCTCTTTTTCATTTATTAATACCTTTTAAGATTAGAGCTTATTAGCCTATATTTTTTTACTATTAAATGCAAATAATTTAACTTGCATATTAATTAGATATCATATATCATCTATTATATATTAAGCTAAAGTGCTTAATATTTATAAGTATAAATATTCTATTTTTTTCTAAAAGGAGAGATGTATGAAAAGTTCTAAATTGATTCAATCAATTATGGCCTCTGTCATAATAGGTTTTTCAAGCTCATCAGTGATGGCTGGAGATTATCCAGCTTATGAAGGATTTAACAAGCAAGCAATGGCTGGAGAATCTTATAGTGGTTTACCTGGAAAAGGCAAAACTATTGCATTTGCAAACATTGTTAATGGTTCGCCATTCTGTGATTTGGTAGAAGCGAGTGTAATTCGTCAAGCAGTTGCTGCTGGATTCGCAAAAGAAAATATTATTATTCTAAATAATCAATATGATGCAGTAATTGGCCTTAAGAATGCAGATATCATTCTTGCTCAGCAACCTGATGTATTCATTGAATTCCAGTTTGATGAAAGAGCAAATAACGTAATTTCACGTAAATTTACAAAAGCAGGCATTCCAATAATAGCAATCGATGTTCCTGTGCCTGGATCACCATTCATGGGCGCTGATAATTTTGGTGCAGCATGGCTTGGTGGTGAAGTAATGGCAGAGAAAATTACTGAGAAATTTGGTGGTATTGATGGATTAGATAAAATTGCATTACTTCAGTTCCCTACTGGAGGAAGTGCAACTATGATGCGCTCAGAGGGATTTGTTCCGCCAATGGAAGAAGTATTTGGCGTAGATGCAGTAAATTCCAGATTAATTAAAACTGATGGTGGCACAGGTGGAACTGAAGGTGCTAAATTAGTAATGGATGATTTATTGGCTGCTAATCCAGATGCCAAGACTTGGGCAGTTACTGCGATTAACCATGAGAGTATTGCAGGAATTATTGCAGCATTTGAAGCTGCAGGAAGATGGGATCCTGCTAATGTAGTTTTAGTAGGTATGGGAGCAGGCCCACTGGGTCAGTCTCAACTCAGAGATGGTCAGATTGATGGTTCAGTTGCCTTTTTCCCTGAGAAGTACGGACAATGGGCTGTTCCTGCTGCTGTTGCACGTATGATGGGTGAGCCAGTTCCTCCATATATGTATCCTGATCACGTAACAATTACTATGGATAATATTGATCAGTACTATCCTCAGTAAATTCAAGTAACTTAAATTGATTACCGATTATGTAATTAATCGGTAATCTTTTTTTAAATAAATTATTAATCCTAAAATTTTTTACTAAATAAAAAATATCTAATTATTTAAGAAATGAAATCAACTTTATTAAAGATGTCAAAGATCTGTAAATCTTATCCCGGTGTTAAGGCTGTGGATGATGTATCAATTGATCTTTTTTCTGGAGAAGTTTTAGGCTTAATGGGTGAAAATGGCGCAGGAAAATCAACACTCATAAAAATGTTATCTGGTGCAGAGATTATGGATTCAGGTGAAATATATATTAACGAAGAAAAAGTTAATATAAATTCGCCAAAATCTGCTCAAGATTGCGGTGTTAGCGTTATATATCAAGAACTTATAACAATGGATACTTTATCAGTTGCAGAAAATATTTTTGTAGGCCAACTTCCTATAAATAAGACGACCAAGTTAATTGATTGGAAAACTGCTGAAAAAAAATCATCTGATGTCCTCTCTTTATTAAATTCTAAAATAAATCCTAAAAGTATTGTTGGAACTCTTTCTATTTACGAAAAACAAATTGTTGAGGTTGCTAAGGCAATACATAAAAATGCAAAAGTTTTGATTATGGATGAGCCAACAGCTGCTTTAAGTGAGAAAGACTCTAAATCGCTATTTGAGGTTATTGACAAATTAAAATCTCAGGGCGTTGGAATTATCTATATTTCTCATCGAATTGAAGAAGTTTTTAATATTACGGATCGAGTGAGTGTAATGAGAGACGGCATGTTTATTGGAACAAAAACAACTAAAAGTGCAAAGAAAAAAGAAATTATCTCAATGATGATTGGCCGAGAATTAAATCAATTTTTTCCTGAAATTAAATCAGAAAAAAAAGGGATAGCGCTCAAAGTCTCAGGTCTTAATATAGATGGAATCATAGAAGATATTAACTTTGAGGTACAAAGAGGAGAAATTGTAGGCCTCTTTGGACTGGTTGGTTCTGGCTGTCTTAATATCGCCAGGTCAATTGTTGGAGTAGATTCAATTGATCAGGGTGATATTGATATTGATGGAAGGAAAGTTTCAATAAAAGATCCTAAAAGTTCAATGAAAAATAAAATTGGATTTATTCCAATTGACAGAAAACATGAGGGGTTAACTCTCGACTTTAGTGTTAAACAAAATCTATCTTTGCAGAGTCTTGAGCAACTTGGATCAGGATTTATCATTAATGATTCAATCGAAAATTCTATTGCTAAAAAGTGGGTAGAAAAGCTAGAAATTAAGACTCCAAATATTGATGTGCAGGTTAAAAATCTCTCTGGCGGCAATCAGCAAAAAATTGTCCTTGGAAAAACTTTGGAAACAAATCCAGAGATTCTAGTTGTTGTAGAGCCCACAAGAGGTGTGGATGTTGGAGCAAAAATGGATATTTATAAGATGCTAGAAAGCCTTTGTCATCAGGGTGTTGCAATTATTTTGGTGTCTACGGATGTTCCTGAAATTTTATCAATCAGTCATAGGGTGCTTGTGGTTTCGACTGGAAAAATTCGTAAAGAGTTCAAAAAAGGTGAGGCAAATCAGCAAGATTTACTTTATGAGGCATCTTTGAGTTAAATGTTTTTAGGCTATTAGATTGTATAAATTATTTAAAGAGCATAGAGGTTTAAAATGAAATCAATTGGAATTAAATTAAGTACTACTTCAAGTTTATTTATTTTCCTTGGATTTTTAATTGCTGTATTTTCTATTACAAGTGAGCATTTTTTAAGCCCATATAATATTACTTCACTCCTAACCAACATCTCCTATAGTGGAATTGCTGCAATAGTTCTCACTCTTATTATTATTTCACGTGGTTTAGATATTTCCGTTGGAGGGGTAATTGGGTTAACTACGGTTGTTGTTGCAACTCTTTATTCACAAAATGACCCTCTGCCAACTTGGTTGATTTTAATAATTGGTTTAGGTACTGGCGCAATTGTAGGGTTTATAAATGGGTGGTGTATAACCGCACTTGATATGGATCCTATTATTACTACTTTGGGTGCCATGGCTATTACTAGAGGGTTGGCTTATGTAATTTCAGATTCACAATCGATTTTAATGTTTGAAGACACAACTGATTATATTAGTAATGGAACTATTTTCTATATTCCAATCCCCATTATTATATTTATATTAACTGTAATAATTTTTAGTGTCCTTCTTCACAAATCAAAATTTGGTAGATCAATTTATGCGATTGGTGCAAATGAGTTATCTGCAGAGTTTTCTGGAATTGCTATTAAATCTAAAAAAATGATCTTGTATATCCTTTCAGGAGTTGCAGCTTCTATAAGCGGGATCATTTTGCTTGGCCAAACTTCAGTTGGTATGCCGCAACATGGTTTAGGTACTGAGTTAGAAGTCATAACTGCAGTCCTACTTGGTGGAGCTGCTCTAAGTGGTGGAAAAGGAACCATTTATGGAACTGTTGCCGGAGTTCTAATTTTGGGAGTTTTATTCAATGGGTTGACAATTTCAGGCGTGCGTTATGTTCATCTTCAAATTTTTCAAGGAATATTACTTTTAGTTGCTGTTGCTACTTATGAGATTAAAACCAGAAATGAGGTAGCTCGATGAAAGCATGGTTAAAAAGTTTAATTTACAGTGATGATATTGTTGGTGCATTAGCTATTTTTTTGTTTGTTTTAGTTCTATTTTTTAGTTTAATGACGCCTCATTTTTTAAGCATGAATAATTTTTATTCAATTATTGGAAACATACCTGCAATGGCCATATTATGTTTGGGTTTAACTTATGTAGTTTTGGTCGGCGACTTAGATCTCTCTCTAGGATCAATATTAGGAATAACCGCAATATTAGCTGTATTCTTTTTCAAAGTAATGGGATTTCCATTGTGGCTGAATTTATTATCTTGTGTTTTTATTGGCAGCTTATTTGGTGCATTAAATGGAATTATTGTCACTAAGATTGGTATAAATTCAATCATAACTACCCTTGGAACGATGGCCTTAATTAGAGGTCTTACCTATTGGATAGCAATGGATGTAGAGGCAATGCAGGTAGGACGAATTACTGATCCAGCTTTCCTTAATTTTGGTAGGTATTATTTCCCTGAGGGGTCTCGTCTTATCCCAATAACTTTAGTTTATATAGTTATTCTTTATGGATTATCGTATTTATTTTTAAGTCATACTAGCTTTGGCAGAAAGATCTATGCTGTTGGATCAAATGAAGCAACTGCTAGACTTGCAGGCATCAATGTAAAGCGTGTTAAATTAGTTTGCTATATTATTGCTGGAGCGTTATCAGCATTTGGTGGGCTTGTCCTTGTTGCCCAGCTTGGTCTTGGAGAGGCTTATACAGGACAAAATATGATTTTAGAAGTTGTTACTGCCGTTGTTCTTGGTGGAGTTCTTCTAACTGGAGGAAAGGGAAGTCTTGCAGGTGTTATTATCGCTGTTCTTATTTTAGGTGTCATAAGAAATGGGATGGTGCATCTTGAGCAGGTAACTGATATTTCATTTTATTGGCGTGAAGTTGCAAAAGGAGTTATTCTGCTTTTAGCAATTGGACTTTATTCAGTCCGTAAATCATTTAATGCAAAGAGACTAAGAACAAGACAATAAGTTTTAAGGAGAAAGAGATATGAATCAAATTGACCTTGGGAATAAAAAAGCGGTTATAACTGGAGGTGCTCAAGGAATTGGACTAGCAATTGCTGAACTTTTTATTGATTCAGGAGCAAAAGTAAGTCTTTGGGATCGGGATCATAAACTAGTAAATGAAACTGCCTCTCGTTTATCTTCTAAAGGAAGTGTTGAGGCTGTAGTTACTGATGTTTCAGATTTAAATTCTGTTAAAGATGCTTTAAAGAAAACTAAAGAGTTTATGGGTGAAATTGATATTCTTATTTGTAATGCAGGAATATCAGGTCCAAATGAAAAACTCTGGGATTATCCTCCTACAGAATGGCAAAAAATTATGGATATTAATGTCAATGGAGTATTTAACTGTCTAAGTTTGGTAACTCCATTAATGATTGAAAATAATTATGGAAGGATAGTTAATGTTTCTTCTGTTGCGGGTAAAGAAGGTAACCCAGGTGCAAGTGCATATAGCGCCTCAAAGGCAGCAGTCATTGCAATCACAAAATCACTTGGAAAAGAGCTTGCTGATTTTGATATTGCTGTAAATTGCATAACCCCTGCTGCTGCAAAGACTCAAATATTTGATCAAATGTCAGATGAACATATTCAATATATGCTTGGAAAAATTCCACGTGGCCGTTTTCTAAAAGTAGAAGAGGCTGCTTCAATGGTTGCTTGGCTTTGCTCCAAAGAAAATTCATTCACCACGGGAGGTGTTTTTGATTTAAGTGGTGGTCGCTCAACATATTAGTATGATAAATAAAGTAAAAATTATTGATATAAGGGCTTATGTCATTGATCAGGCTGGTAGTGGTGGGGATTATCATGATCAGAAAGATGGTCATTGGATTCTAGACTCAAGTATTTCTACCCCTATGTCTACTTATTCAGATTTTAAAAAATCAAGGACCAGCTTTGGTATTAATGTAATGAAGAGTATCGTCGTTGAAGTTGAGGCTTCTGATGGGACAATCGGAGTTAGTACCGGACAAGGCGGTGCACCCGCTTGTTATATGATAGAGCAACATTTTCGACGTTTTATAGTTGGTCTTGATCCAAGAGATATAAATAAAGCATGGGACCAGATGTACAGAGCGAGCATGTATTATGGTGGCAAAGGCCTGCCGATGTGGGCTATAAGCGTTGTTGATATAGCTCTGTGGGATCTTCTTGGTAAGATTAGAAAAGAACCTGTCTATAAGATGATTGGTGGAGCAGTGCGCGATGAAATAGAGCTTTATTGCACAGGGATTCGTCCCGATGTAGCAAAAGATGCTGGGTTTATTGGAGGCAAAATGCCACTCCCATTTGCACCAGTGGATCGTAAAGATGGGATAAAAGCCAATGTAGATCATTTTCAAAAAATGCGAAATATGGTTGGCCCTGATTTTTGGCTAATGGCTGATTGTTGGATGTCGCTGGATGTGCCATATGCAGTTGAGTTGGCTAATGCAATGCGTGAAGTTGATTTATATTGGATAGAAGAGGCTCTTCATCCTGGTGATATGGATGGACATAAACTTCTCAAAGAGCGGGCTCCATGGATGCGCTGGACAACTGGTGAACATGAATATACACGTTATGGTTTTCGTAAATTGATTGAAACTCGATCAATTGATATTTTGCAGCCAGATGTGACTTGGTGTGGGGGTTTGACTGAGCTCCTCCGTATATCAGCCATGGCTGCTGCTTATGATATTCCAGTTGTGCCTCATGGGAGTGGAGCTTATAGTTACCATTTTGTTATTTCTCAACCCCATTGCCCATTCTGTGAATATTTAAATACTAGTCCAGATTGTTTGAGTTTTCCTTCTGTTTTTGGCAACCTGTTTGAAAATGAAATATTGCCAGTTAATGGAAAGATAAAGCTAGATGATAAGCCTGGTTTTGGAATGAATTTGAATCGCAATAATCTTAATATGAATAGAGTGTTTCCTGCAAACGAATAAAGCTACATAAATAAAAATATAATGGAGTGTTAGTATGAATAAAAGTAGTGAAAAACAAATGATTGATATTTGGGATTCCCATTTTCATGTTTGGGATATTTCAGAAAATACAACCTCAGGTCACGATGCTGAACAGTTATTCTCTCCTAAAGATAATCCAATATATTCAATGGAATCTTACAGTAATGATATTAAAGAAGCAGGCAGTCTTTTTAGGCACATTGGTGGAGCTTTCTGTGAGGCAGTTAGTGCTTGCCATGTCGGCATGACAGGTGATGAATATATCTCTAAATGCATAGAGGAAACGCGTTATGCATCCAATGAAATGAGTTCGGCCAAAACTAAAAATATTATTATTTCGACTGCGCCTCTTGAAGATGCAAATATTGGTAAGATTCTTGCTAATTTGGCAGAAGATTCTCTTGTAAGAGGAGTTAGACAAATTCTTAACTTTGAGCCACCTTGGCCAAGAAATAAACAGCAAGGCGACTTGCTACTTGATCCTAAATGGCAAAAAGGGTATGCCGAGCTGAAACATTTTTCAATGACTTGGGATCTTCAAATTAATCCTAACCAGTTTTATGATGCTTTCCATGTAATAGAAAAAAATCCTGAAACGCCTGTCATTATTGGTCATATTGGTACGCCGACAATTAATGATATTACAGAGAAAAAAGACGACTACTGGAATGGCTTAAAGGCTTTATCAGAACTAGATAATGTTTATATGAAAATATCTATGCTCGCCTATACAGATCCTGAATGGGATGGAAATCCCTTGATTAAAGACACTGTTTTAAAAGTCATTGATCTATTTGGAGTAGATCGTTGTCAATTTGCATCAAACCTTCCAGTTGAAAATCTTTGGGGATGGGATGCTAAAAGAATTTATGCGGGTTTTCTAGATTTGGTTGATGATCAATTTAGTCATGTAGATAAACAAAAGCTATTTGCTGAAAATGCCATAAAAGTATATAGCGCTTGAAGTAAAGGTGAATTAAAAGAACTTAATT
>Ga0075480_10002240_pt1 | contig 12440 bp, 11 predicted proteins | sample DEB08_DNA_7_FD_81590 | JGI IMG/M metagenome (GOLD analysis project Ga0075480, IMG submission 81590) | Aqueous microbial communities from the Delaware River and Bay under freshwater to marine salinity gradient to study organic matter... | ecosystem: Environmental > Aquatic > Marine > Coastal ... | reverse complement strand
GTGCCAGCGACCGAAGGTCGAGCGCAAAGCGCACCAGTTCCATCGCGGGAACCTCAGCGAGTACGACCACTCGACCGTGCTCACCCGGGGAGGTCCCTGTCACCCGACCCCGTCTGGCGGCCAGATCGGTCATCACGGCCCCGAGGTAGTCCTCGGGAACCTCGATCTCGACGGTGTCGACAGGTTCCAGCGTCACCAGGCCGGCCTGCTCGGCGGCATCCCTCAGGGCCAGGGCTCCTGCGGTGGCGAAGGCCATATCCGAGGAGTCAACGCTGTGGGCTTTGCCATCGACGAGCGAAACCACGAGATCGACGAGGGGCTGACCACTGATGATGCCGTCCTGCATCGCCTGCCTCAGGCCGCGCTCAACCGCGGGGATGTAGTTGCCAGGAATCGCACCACCCACGATTCGGTCGATGAAGGTGAGACCGGTGCCAGGAGCGGCCGGAGTGACCTCGATCGTGCACACCGCGAACTGGCCATGACCACCTGATTGCTTCACGAGCCGTCCGGTCCCCGTAGCAGCGGCGGCGAAGGTGGTGCGCAGAGCGGTCACCACCGCATCGATCTCCATAGCGAGCCCTGATCGTTCGCGTAAACGGGTGACCGTCGCATCGCGGTGCCCTTCGCCCATGCACCACAGGATCGTTTGTCCGGTCTGGGGAATTTGTTCGACGCGCAAGGTTGGATCCTCGGCAACGCAACGGGCCAACGCGGTGGTGAATTTCGCATCATCCGCCGGGGACGGTGATCGAACGGCGATGGGAAAGAGTGGATCAGGCAGCCGCCACGGCTCGATGAGCAGGGGAGCATTCGGGTCGGAGAGCGTGTCGGTTGTCTCGGCATGCGCAAGCCGGGTGACCGTGACGATGTCTCCCGCCCGCGCCTGAGCAGTCGTGATTGGATCACCGGGAAGTCCGGTGATGATGGCCCCAACTCGTTCATCGATGTCGTGATCGTCATGTCCTCGATCAGCGAAGAAGTGTCCCGAGATGTGGACCGAGTGATCGGGCAGGAGGGTGCCGGAGAACACGCGCACCAACGACTTTCGACCCACGTATCTGTCTGAAGTCGTCTGCACGATCTCCGCGCACAGTGAGCCCTCGGGGTCGCAGGTCAGGGGAGGTCGTGGTTCGCCCTCGGGAGAGGAGACCAAGGGGAGTGCGTGCTCGAGAGGAGAAGGGAATCCGCGCGTAAGGATGTTGAGTAGTGGATCGAGACCGAATCCGATCGGCGTCGTAGCGGTGATCAAGATGGGATGGAAATGGCCTTTCGCCACAGCCTTCTCCAGATCCTGCAAGACGTTGGCTCGGTCGATGCTCTCCCCGGAGAGGAAGCGCTCGAGAAGAGTTTCGTCCTCGGATTCGGTGATGATCGCTTCGAGCAGGGCAGCTCGATGGTCTGAGACGAGATCGACATGCTCCGGGTCGGGATCACGTTCGGTGATCGATCCAGTGGAGTAATCGATGACGCTTTGCTCGATCAGGTCGATGAGTCCGATCACGCTGTCGTCGTCAGCGAGCAGAGGTAGATGGAGCGGGAGCATGGGGTCATCGGGCCCGAGAAGGGTCTGGCAAGCCTCGATGGTGTCCTCGACGTCGGCGGACTCCTGGTCAGCCTTCGTGATGACGATCGCTCGCGGCATTCCGACATCCGCGCACTCGTCCCACAGCATGGCGGTCGTCGCATCCACGTGGTCGACGGCGGAGACGACGAAGAGTGCGGCATCGGCGGCACGGAGGCCAGCACGGACCTCGCCCACGAAATCGGGATAACCCGGGGTGTCGAGCAGGTTGAGTCGGTATCCGTCATGGTCCAGCGCGACGAAGCCTAGTGAGGTCGATCGACCTTGTTCGTGGTCACTCGTGGTCGCGTCGCCGAGGGTGCTGCCGGCCTCAACGGTCCCGATGTGCGTGATCGCTCGAGCGGCGAAAGCCAGATGCTCCACCAGTGTGGTCTTTCCCGCATGGCTCGGACCGACGAGGACGACATTGCGGATGCGATCGGTCTGCGGTGGAGCGGCATCGGACTGCCTGGGGTTCATAGCACCACAGCCTCCTCGCATCGACACGCGCATGGCAAGGGACCATCGACCCGCACTCGACGGGATCGCCGTACGATCATGCTCGACGACAGCCCGTGGCGAGATGCCGTGGGAATGCGACCCGCGGGAGGCGACCGTGCTGAACAATCCCGCTGCCCGCGCGGTCACGGGATGGGTGCTCGAACCCATGGCGCGGGGGTTGTTGGCGATACGTGTGTCTCCCGACGCGGTGACCATCGTCGGAACGATCGGCGCCTGCACCGGTGCCCTGGTGTTCTTCCCCCGGGGGGATTTCATTCCCGGCGTCCTCATCATCGCGGCCTTTGTCATTGCCGATCTGCTCGACGGCACCATGGCCCGACTGTCTGGCCGGGCTGGTCCCTGGGGGAATTTCCTCGATGCGACGCTGGACCGAGTCGCCGACGGCTGCATCTTCGGTGCACTCGTTCTGTGGGCCGTGAGCACGGAGGAGCCGTGGACCATCGCCGCTGCACTCACCGCACTGGTCGGAGGTCAGGTGATCTCCTATGCCAAAGCGCGGGCTGAGGCGGTCGGTGCACAAGCGAATGTCGGAATCGCCGAGCGGGCTGAACGGTTGATCATCGTGCTGCTGGCTGCCTTCATCGCCGGCTTCGGTGTTCCCTATATCCTCCCCATCGCTCTCGGTGTCGTCGCCGTTCTCTCGTTGATCACCATCATTCAGCGGGTCATCGTCGTCCGACGCCAACTGTTGCCGAAGGGGGCGAAGGGGTGACCGAGGCGGAACAGCGGATATCCCGACCCAGTGTCGGAGAGCGCATCGCCGATCTCGGATTCGCGGTGGGATGGTCGATGAGTCAACACATCCCGGAGCGCCTGGCAAGGTTCGGGGCGCATCGGGGAGCTCGTCGGCTCTGGAAGCGGCAGGGCCCCGGGGTTCGCCAGTTGCGAGCCAACCTGGCCCGGGTCCTGGGTCCAGTGACCAGTGATCAGTTGGACGACGTCACCGAGGAAGCCCTCGATCGCTACCTTCGCTATTGGCAGGAGGCATTCGCCCTGCCGACCTGGTCCCCCGAACGAGTAACCAGCACTTTCGATCTGGTCGAGGGACTCGATCGACTTGACGCGGCGATGTCGCAAGGCAGGGGAGCGGTTCTGGCGTTGCCCCACATGGGGAACTGGGATCACGCTGGCGCCTGGGCTACCGCGCGCTATGGCGGTTTGAGCACCGTCGCGGAGCGCCTGCGTCCGGAGAGCCTCTACGACCGGTTCGTGGAGTATCGAGAGGGCCTCGGTATGGAGGTGCTGCCGCTCGGAGCGCCGGATGTCCTTCGGCAGTTGGCTCGACGACTGAATGAGGGTCGATTGGTCTGCCTGCTGGCTGATCGTGACCTGCAGCATCGTGGCGCCCCGGTCACCTTCTTCGGGGAGGCCGCATCGATGCCGACCGGGCCGGCAGTCCTCGCGACCCTCACCGGGGCCCCGCTGTTTCCGGTGTCCACCTGGTACGTCGAGGGTGCGACGCAGGCATGCGTCCACGAGGCCATCGAGGTGCCCGAATCCAGCACAGACAACAACAGCCGAGGTGACGTCGTTCCCCTGATGACACAGGCACTCGCGAACGTCTTCGAGGGCGCGATCAGTGCTCACCCAGCGGACTGGCACATGATGCAGCGGTTGTGGCATGCGGACCTTGAGCGGCGTGAGCCGTCGTGAGTGAATCCCCGGCCAGTGGCCAGCGTGCCTCCTGGCTGGAGGTGTCGTCGACTCCGGTCATGCGGATCGGGCTCGTGTGTCCCTATGCCTGGGATGTGCCCGGGGGAGTGCAGGCGCATATTCGGGATCTGGCCGAGATTCTCATCAGCTGGGGGCATGACGTCAGCGTGCTCACCCCGGTGGATGACCCTGACACGCTCCCCGATTACGCCGTCGACGGCGGTCGCCCCCGCGCCATCGCCTACAACGGATCCGTTGCCCGACTCACTCTCGGGGTGAAGGCGACGGGACGGGTGCATCGTTGGATCAAGGAGGGTGACTTTGATGTCATCCACGTGCATGAACCGGTAGCTCCGTCTCTGTCACTTCTTGCCTGCTGGGTCGCGCGCGGTCCCATCGTGGCCACCTGGCACTCTTCGATGGATCGGTCCCGTGCCCTTGCAGCGGGCTACTACCTTGCTCAAACGGCGATGGAGAAGGTGTCCGCGCGGATCGCGGTGAGTGAGCATGCTCGCCGCACACTGGTGGACCATCTGGGCGGCGACGCGGTCCTCATCCCCAATGGAGTTCGGGTGGCGACGTTCGCCGATGCCGCACCCGCAGAGCGCGCATCCGGCCCGGACCTGGTGTTCCTCGGTCGCATCGATGAGCCACGCAAGGGATTGCCGGTGCTCCTCACGGCCCTCCCCAGGATCCTGGAGCGCTATCCCGATGTGACGTTGAACGTCGTCGGACCCGGGGATGAGACCGAGGTACTCATCGGACTCGACCCGGACGTGCAGCGCCGGATTCGGATGCTCGGTCGGCTCGATGATGGGCAGAAGGCCTCGCAGCTCGCGGCCGCAGATATCTATGTGGCGCCGAACACGATGGGGGAGTCCTTCGGCATCGTTCTACTCGAGGCTATGGCGGCGGGAACGGCCGTGTTGGCCAGCGACTTGATGGCGTTTCGCCGGGTACTGGATCAGGGATCGGCGGGCATGACCTTCGCGGTCGATGACCCCGAGGATCTTGCGACTAAGGCTCTGGAACTACTTGACAATCGCGAGTTGCGCGATGAACTCGCCGCAGCCGGGAGGCGTCGGGTCGCAGGCTTCGACTGGGAACACATCGCCCAGCGCATCCTGGCGGTATACGACAGCGTGAGGGTTCCCGGCGAGAAGGTGCGCGTCGATCTGCGCGGCCAGCTCGTAGGGCGACTCGCTGGTCGCAGCAGTGCGTCGAGCGACCGTCGAGGACCGACGGACCGACCGCGCGGGGGAAGCGGTCGCTGATGAATCTGACCTGGTGGCAGTGGGCGGTCATCCTCGCCGTACTTGTCCTGGTGGGCCTGTATTTGAGCATGACGGCCGGCCGACTCGATCGATTGCATCGGCGTATCGAGACCTCTGCTGCGTCCCTCGATGTCCTTCTGACCCGGCGGACCGCGCTGACCCTGGAGATTGCTGGATCGGGCCTGCTCGATCCAGCGACATCGGCCGTCCTCTTGGACAGTGCCCACGCCACCTTGGCTGCTACCCAGGATGGCGACGACCCGAGTGTGCGCTGGCTGGCGGAGAGCGTGCTGACCCGCACCCTCAGCCAAGTCTTCGACGACCCCACCGATGTTGCAGAACTCCGCGATGAGCCAGACGTCGTGCCGCTGCTCAACAGTCTCGCCGGAACCTGTCAGCGAGTGGAGTTGTCTCGGCGCTTCCTCAACGACGGAGTGCGGGCCTGCCGCCAGGTCAGGCGGCAACGGCTGGTCCGCTGGTTGCGCCTTGCCGGACACACGGCCTGGCCGCAGACTGTCGAGATGGACGACACGCCGCCGGTTGGACTGTCTGGACCGCCAGTGTGAGGACGTACCGTAGGGGGATGCGTGGAGTTTGGTCCCACAGGCCTCATATCGTCGCGGCGGTGGGGGGCGTCGCGTTGGTGTTGGCTCTGGCCGCGTGCGGTGGCGGAGAGGACTCCGCGGATGAGGCGACCAGCAGTTCCGCGTCGCCGAGCGTGTCCGCCTCGACGGCCTCGCCGTCTCCGAGCTCCACCACTCCAGAGAACATCACGGATGCGTCGCCGTTCTCCGGTCGATCCGGCGGAGCGGACCAGCCGGTGTTGGCGGTCAAGATCGACAACACCGGGGCAGCGCAGCCGCACGCCGGGCTGCAGGCCGCGGATCTGGTCTATGTCGAGGAAGTCGAATGGGGACTCACCCGACTCATTGCTGTCTTCTCCAGCGAGATCCCCGATGTCGTCGGGCCCGTGCGTTCGGCGCGGGTGAGTGATATCGACATTCTCGCGCCGTTCGGTGGCATCGCGTTCGCCTATTCCGGTGCCCAATCGAAACTGCTTCCTTCCCTCGCCCAGGCTGCCTTCCTCGACGCGTCGGCGAATGCCAGTTACGCGGGGTGGTTCAACGATGCGGCCAGGCCCTCGCCGGTCGACCACATGATCCGAGCCAACGATGTCCTCGGCGTCTTCGACGAGGCGGCGCTCGCGCGGGATATTGGTCTGGAGTTCTCCGCCGAGCCTCCCGCCGGTGGTGAGCCGGTGCAGGAGATCACCGCGACCTGGCCCTCGTCCTCCGTCGGCTTCCGCTGGGACCCTGAGGTTGGCAACTACGTTGTCGTGATCGATGGGTCTGATTCGCGCTCCAGCGAGGGCGGGCCCCAACGGGCGGCGACCGTAGTGATCCAGTCAGTCGAGCAGAGCGATTCCGGATACGGCGACAAGTTCGGCGGAGTGACCCCCTTCATCGAGACCGTGGGCAGTGGGTCGGCGGTCGTGCTGCGCGATGGCCGCATGTGGCCGGTGACCTGGGAGCGACCGAGCCTGAGCGAGGGCACCCGGTTCCTCCTCCCCGACGGTTCGCCGATGCCGTTCGCAGTCGGCCAGGAGTGGATCGTGCTCCTCGACTCCGACCGTGAGCCTGTCCTGCGCTGATCAGCCCATGGTGCGCTGATCCGCCCCGGTGGCCCTACCATGGGGTCACGCCGATTCGTCGGTGCTGCTCAACGGCGTCATCCCGACGATGGTGTCGAATCAGGGTTCATCCGCACGGTAGTCGAGAGGTCGAAATGTCTACAGAGTCTTCAGCAACCCACGCCTCAACCGGGACTGACCGCGTCAAGCGCGGCATGGCGGAGATGCTCAAGGGCGGCGTCATCATGGATGTCGTTGATGCCGAGCAGGCGCGCATCGCCGAGAATGCCGGTGCTGTTGCGGTGATGGCGCTGGAGCGGGTGCCCGCGGATATCCGTGCCGAGGGCGGAGTGGCCCGGATGTCAGATCCGGAGATGATTGACGAGATCATTGACGCGGTGACGATCCCGGTCATGGCGAAGGCTCGCATTGGGCATTTCGCCGAGGCGCAGGTGTTGCAGTCGCTCGGGATCGACTACATCGACGAGTCCGAGGTTTTGACGCCCGCCGATTACGCGAACCACATCGACAAGTGGCCCTTTACCGTGCCCTTCGTGTGCGGAGCCACCAACCTCGGCGAGGCGTTGCGACGCATCAATGAGGGTGCGGCGATGATTCGATCGAAGGGTGAGGCGGGCACCGGCGATGTCTCCAATGCCGTGACACACATGCGCCGCATCCTCGGTGAGATTCGATCGCTGACCTCGATGTCGCGCGATGAACTCTATGTGGCTGCAAAGGAACTGTCTGCCCCCTACGACCTCGTCGTCGAGGTGGCAGAGCGCGGAGCCCTGCCGGTGGTGCTGTTCACCGCGGGCGGAATCGCGACTCCGGCCGATGCCGCAATGATGATGCAACTCGGCGCGGATGGCGTCTTCGTAGGCTCGGGCATCTTCAAGTCCGGCAACCCCCAGCAGCGTGCGGAAGCGATCGTGGCGGCCACCCGCCACTACGACGATCCGAGCCTGGTGGCGAAGGTGTCCCGGGGACTCGGGGAGGCCATGGTCGGGATCAACGTCGCCGATTTGCCGGTTCATCACCGACTTGAAGATCGAGGCTGGTGAGCCACGCTCCTCGCGTCGGCGTCCTCGCCCTGCAGGGTGATGTCCGAGAACATGTGAATGCGCTGCGAACCAGCGGCGCGGTCGCATCATCTGTGCGGTCCCCGGAAGATCTCGAACGTATCGATGGGCTCGTATTGCCCGGTGGCGAGTCGACCACCATGTCGATCCTCGCCGAACGCGAAGGATTCTTCGAGCCATTGCGTGAGTTTCGTCGGAGCGGTCATCCGTGCTTCGGATCCTGCGCGGGATTGATTCTGCTCGCCGATCGCATCGAGGGCGGCCGGCCCGATCAGCAGGGTGTCGGCGGTCTGGACGTGACAGCGCGACGCAATGCCTTCGGCCGACAAGTGGACTCCTTCGAAGCCGACCTGCCCATCTCGGTCCTCGGCGAGGCTCCGTTTCGGGCGATCTTCATTAGAGCCCCGTGGGTGGTGGAGGCTGGGCCGCACGTCGAGGTGCTGGCGCGCATCGACGATAGGATCGTGGCAGTTCGGCAGGCGCACCTGCTCGCCACGGCGTTCCATCCCGAACTGACAGACGACCATAGAATGCACGACTATTTCGTGCAGATGGTGATAGATAGCCAGCACGGGACCTAAGGGACGATCGATAGTGAGGGAACGAACATGAGCGGCCATTCCAAGTGGGCGACCACGAAGCACAAGAAGGCCGCCATCGACGCGAAGCGGGGCAAGCTCTTCGCCCGGCTCATCAAGAACATCGAGGTTGCCGCTCGGCAAGGCGGTGGCGATCCAGCCGGAAATCCCACGCTGTACGACGCGATCCAGAAGGCTCGGAAGAATTCGGTGCCGCTCGACAACATCGAGCGGGCCGTCAAGAGGGGATCTGGCGCCGAGGCTGGTGGCGCGGACTGGCAGACGATCATGTACGAGGGGTATGCCCCCGGTGGCGTCGCTGTTCTCGTCGAATGCCTGACGGACAATCGCAATCGCGCGGCCGGCGAGGTGCGCGTCGCGCTCACTCGCAATGGCGGATCGATGGCCGATCCCGGATCGGTGTCTTACCTGTTTGCCCGCAGGGGTGTCGTGATGGTGCCCGCGGCCGAGGGAGTAGACGAGGATTTGATCCTCGATGCGGTGCTCGAGGCCGGTGCTGAGGAGGTGAACGACCTTGGAGAATCCTTCGAGGTCGTCTGCGAGGCCGGAGATGTGGTGACGGTTCGCTCCGCCCTGCAGGATGCCGGAATCGACTATGACTCCGCTGAGGCGACCTTCATGCCCAGTGTCTCGGTTCCCGTTGATGAGGAGGGCGCCCGGAAAGTCTTCCGGCTGGTCGAGGCGCTGGAGGACTCAGACGACGTGCAGTCGGTCTGGTCCAACGTTGATATCAGCGATGAGGTCCTCGCAGCCCTCGATGCGTAGCAGGATGAGGCAGACGCCGCACGTAGCTGATTGCGGCGACCACCCGCACAGGACAGGGGAGGGCAAGCATGCCTGAGGGAACCGGACGTCAACTCACCGGATGGGATGCTGCGACCTGGCGCACTGCAGCCGGAGACCCTTCGCTTCGATCAACGGTCGTCGCGTTGGTGCTGCTCGACAGCGCTCCTAAGTGGAAGCGGCTGCGCAAGCGCATCGACAGGCTCACCCGACTGGTGCCCGTGCTCCGTCAGCGTCCGATGAGAGGTGCCTTCGGGCTTGCTGCGCCACGTCTCGCCGTTGATCCCGACTTCGACCTCGATCTGCACCTCTACCGCTGGGTGTTGCCTCCCAAGAGCAGCTGGAACGATCTGCTCACCGTCGCGCGTCGGATGAGCCTCGACGACTTCGATCACAATCGACCGCTGTGGGAGATGGCCCTCGTCGAAGGATTGCCGGGCAAACGCGCAGCTGCACTCTTGAAGTTGCATCACTCGATCGCGGACGGGCAGGCGGCCGTGATGATCGGGTTGTCGCTGTTCGAACTTGGCCCTGATCCCGATCCCAATGAGGCACCTACCCCCGAGCCGCCCGAACCGGAGGCAGCATCGCAGGCCCAGGTCAGTGTTGCCGACATCAGTGACAATGTCCGACGCGGAGTGGCGGCCGCGGAACGCGCCGCTGGTTTGCTCGCTGATCTTGCCCGAGGCTCGGTCTCCGACCCGGTGGGCACGTGGAGCCAGGCCCTGGACACGCTGGGCTCGGTCACACGGTTTGCGGCTGTGCCCGACGGTCCGCTGTCACCAGTCATGACCGAGCGGGGGACGACGTACTCCTTCGGCGCCTTCGATCTGCCTTTCGCCGGGTTGCGCTCAACCGCCAAGAGCCAGGGGCGAAGCGTGAACGACGCCTTTATGGCAGCCGTGGGGATTGGGCTGGATCGTTTCCACGCTCGACACGGCCTGGTGGCCGACGACTTGCGCTTCAACGTGCCCATCAGCCTGCGTGGTGATCCCGGAGACCGTTCTGGCCAGGCGGCGAATGCGGTCACCATCGCGCGTTTCGAGATGCCGATCGCCGGCTTGAGAGTGACTGAGCGGATGGATGTCGCACACGAGATTGTCGAACGTTGGCGCGATGAGCCTGCGCTCCGGATGGCCGATCCACTCGCCGAGGTGAGCTGGCTTATTCCCATGCCCGTGCTCACCCAGGCGGCACGAGCGAGCGATGTGACGACGAGTAACGTCCCCGGACCGCCCATCCCGCTCTACCTTGCCGGCGCGCGGGCCGTGGGAATGTATCCCCTCGTGGCCACGATCGGGGCGGCGGTCAACGTCACCATGGTGACCTACGACGGCTCAGCCTTCGTGGGGATCTCAGCTGATGACCGGGCGGTTCCGGACCTGGCGGAGCTGCTCGAGGATCTTCGGGTCGGCTTTGCCGAGGTCACTGATCAGCCGGTGGGACCGCTCGATCCACTGATTCGGCCCCGGAAGGCCGACGGCACGCCGAAGGCGAGAGCGGTGCGTGAAGCGGCCACGGAAACGCGGTAACGTCCCGTACACCTGTTCGTCTGAGCGAGTCGCGGTCTGGTCGCCCCAGGCGTCCGGGTGTCGACCGGGAGCGGTCGACTCGTGGCACGCGATCGCAGCACACGGTCACGGCACAGGATCACGACACATGATGGGGCCAGGGAGCGCGCATGCGGGTGATGGGGATCGACCCCGGGTTGACCCGTTGTGGTGTGGGCGTGGTCGCTGTGTCAGCGGGTCGCAGGCTTGATCTCGTCCATGTCGAGGTGCTGCGCACCCCGACCGAGGATGAACTCGGCGATCGTCTGCTCACCCTCGAGCGTCACATCGACCGCCTCGTCGATACTCACGCCCCTGATCGGGTGTCGATCGAACGAGTCTTCGCCCAGCACAACGTGCGCACGGCGATGGGGACGGCCCAGGCGGGGGCAGTGGCCGTTCTTATTGCGGCGCGTCGCGGGTTGCCGGTGTCATGGCGCACGCCCACCGAGGTGAAGGCGGCGGTGACAGGTTCAGGTCGGGCGGACAAAGCGCAGGTGACAGCGATGATCAAACGCTTGCTCAATATCGACGCTCCGCTGAAGCCAGCGGATGCTGCCGACGCTCTTGCACTGGCCATCACCGACATCTGGCGATTCGGGGGTGAGCAGCGCTACGCCGATGCGCTCGCCTCTCACGCGGCAGGTAGCCCACGATGATCTCGTCCGTCGCCGGAGAAGTGTCATTCGTGGGAGTTGATCGAGTCGTCATCGATGTTCACGGTATGGGCCTGACACTTCTCTGCACGCCGCAGACCGCCATGCAATCTCGAGTCGGACAACGACAGGGCTTCGCCACGGTCCTGGTCGTGCGCGAGGATTCCCTCACGCTGTATGGATTCGCTGACGCCGACGCGCGGGACACCTTCGAAGCGGTGCAGACCGTGAGTGGAATCGGGCCCCGCATCGCCCTGGCGCTACTCGGAACCTTGACACCGGATGAGCTCCGCCGGGCCGTGGCGGCAGGTGACCACTCGATCTTGACAAAGGTTCCGGGAATCGGGGCAAAAGGAGCTCAGCGGATCGTGCTCGAACTTGCCGGACGTATTGCACCCCCGTCGAGTGAAGGATCGGTCCCGGCCCGGGGTGGTTGGCGCGAAGGTGTGTGCGCGGGCCTGGAGTCCCTGGGCTGGAACCGCAGGGATGCCGAGCGTGCTGTCGAAATGATCGCCCAGCGCGACGACCTCGGACTCGAAGGCCCTGATCCGGATCTGGGAACGCTGTTGAAGGCCGCCCTCCAGGCCCTCGATCGAGCCTGAGGCGGAGGTGGAAATGGTGGACCGCTCCGACGCGGAGGACTGGGACGAGGATCGACTCGTCGATGCTGCTGCGGATCTCGATGACCGTGTGGTCGAGGGGGCGTTGCGTCCGACGGCTCTCGAGGAGTTCGTGGGTCAAGATCGGGTCCGGGCCCAACTCGGCCTCGTCCTCGAAGCGGCGCGTCGCCGGGAGCGGCCCGCCGATCATGTCTTGCTCTCCGGACCGCCCGGGTTGGGCAAGACCACCTTGGCCACGATCATCGCGCGCGAACTGAACGCCCCGTTGCGCATCACCTCGGGCCCCGCACTCCAGCATGCGGGGGATCTGGCGGCCGTGCTTTCCAGCCTTCAACCTGGCGAAGTCCTCTTTCTCGATGAAGTGCACCGCACCGCTCGCGCTGCGGAGGAGATGCTCTACATGGCGATGGAGGATTTCCGTGTCGATGTCGTGATCGGCAAAGGTCCGGGGGCCACCGCCGTCCCCCTCGATCTGGCCCCCTTCACGTTGGTGGCGGCCACGACGCG